>ENA-ORDP01000403-ORDP01000403.1-marine-sediment-metagenome-genome-assembly--contig:-NODE-403-length-28898-cov-4.838124_pt1 | contig 28898 bp, 30 predicted proteins | sample MGYA00248627_ERZ508539 | MGnify/ENA primary metagenome ERZ508539 (study PRJEB26208, sample SAMN05571518) | marine sediment metagenome | biome: deep sea; feature: Hydrothermal vent; material... | reverse complement strand
GGGCGCCCGTTGCACACATTGCACCACAATGCAGGACAATGCATCACTGATCCCGGCAAAAGTCACGCACGGTATTTAATGAAGCCATGATTATCAAAGATAGCAATGACTGCTGAGTTATTGACCCAAAACACACAGGTGGAACGTTATCCCTCCGATTCCGCGTAGACGTAATCGTTTGCGCCATCCACTTGGACGGATAGCACCTGACCCAGGCTACTCGGTGATTACTTAGTTAAGACTGTTTTCGCTCTCAACGGTCATCTGCTCACTCCGCAAATTAATCAGACGACGCCAAGTCCGTATCGAGGGATTCGAACCCTCGGACTTTTCTTGTTTATCAAAATGTTAGTTAACCATACTGTCAAATTGCTGCCAAATTCCAGATATAATCCACGATGTATGCGGCAAAAAATAGAACTCGTACCTGGTTCCGCTCAAAGTGTTTCTCCCCACATATTGCGATATCGCCGCAAGGTCTCCCGCGCAACGTATATGGCACCATCATCAGGTCGCCGGTTCTTGCAGGATCGCACCTGAACCAATACCCAGTTCTCATCTCGAAAGGCGATCTCGAAAGTGGCACAGGGTTCCTCCTTGCGACGCACGGAGAAGATGCGGCTCATGCCGCTACGGCAGTGTTTTACATAGGAGTACACACAATGCCGCAAATCCTCGCTTTCCCAATAGAGTTCCCGGGCGCTGGTAAGCGGCACGATTTCATAACCCTGATGTATAAACGGCCCGAGCAAACTGCGCCAGCTGACGTCCTTGATTTGCGGAGGAAGCTTGTACTCCCGCATGTTGTATTTCTCCGCCTGATAGAGCCACCAGGACCACGGTGCCCGGAACTGGCTTTTGCTATACCCACCACCCTCAATTTCCGCCTGGCTATACACAAACCACTCCGCAACATACATGAGTTCATCGGTAAACAGCTCCATACTTTCACGCCTGTTCCACGACTCCCGGAATGCCTCTCGCGTAAAGGCATGCAGTTTCCTTTCGTTGACGAACTCTCCCGCGGTAATCAGGCGGTAGAGCACGATGAAGGCCCCAAACCATCTGTCCAGACACGGCCGCACACCCACCTTTGCGAAATAATTGGCATATTCCAGCCTCTTCGACAGATGGAAGCCACGCCCTCCCAGGATCACCCTCACCCCAGGCTCATCCAACCGGCAAAGAAAGCGCCAGGCACTCGGCATGAGTCCGTTTTCCAGTGCGACCCTCTTCAAGGTTTTAAGCACTTCCTGTGAGCGATAGCCGGGAGTCGAGCGAACCCGTTCTGGCCCGATCAGTTCCCAGAGGAGGCGAAGTTGTGGTGCTGTGTGCTCGATTTCGCAAACATCGTCTTCCACCGGTAAGTGATTTTCAGATATTTTGGAAAGACTATTCACTTCTGTGTGCCACCCCAAAGAAGATCAACATACGCCAACTTCACCAAGTCCTTGACCTGGATATCTAGCCTGGTCATCAAATCCCTCGCGACCACGGCCCCGGACTCCGACGCCTCTCCGGCTCGGAGCACAACCTCCAGCTCGATGAAGCTGCCAAGGCCCTCGACTTCATCCAAATGAACCCGAGTCCTTCCGACGATGTAGACCGTTCGCTTCTTGCGAACGACAGCATGAACACCAAGGGCATTCGACAAAACCTCCTTTAGAGGTTCTGGATCATTGATCACAGATCGAACGTAGTTTGACTCACCAGGCTCAACACAATCCTGGCGCTGGTAATGAATGAGTTCCCCCATTCCGTCTGGAGAAGATCTTAACTTGAGTCTGCCGACGGAGCAGTTGAAGAAAGTATCCTCCTGGTAGAAAACCTGAGGTCCACTGTCTGCAAGCGCATCCGCCAGCTTACGCTGATACTCAAGATCCCTGGCTTTGGCCTTGATTTCTACGTTTCTGCCCATGAATCCGATTTGAACACCACCAAACAGCTATCCGCCCACATCCCACCCGGTGCCTTCTTGCTACCATCACAAGCGCAAGACCAATGTGTAAGTAGAGTCCCATTCAGTTTATCGCCTGTGGAACCTTTTTGTTCTGGCACTCTTTTATTTTTACAAGAATTTCCTTGTCGGCGTCAGACATGGGCGTATTGTAATACATACACACGGCAAGCCTCTTCAAGTCTTCGACACTCAAACCGAGCTCTAAGGTGCATTCTCTGTGCGCATTCCTTCTCAGTATCTCATGTTCACTACTACCGTCTGAGTCAAAGCCACTAGAGAGATGCTTGCGAAACACATCGCCCCTATCTCTGGCCTCCGCCAAGGTCACCTTGGGATATACGCCTAGTACTCTCACCTCCTCCTTTCCCGCGCAAAGGTATTCAATCCGCCAGGCCTTGGAACCATCAGGGCCCACAAAAAGTAACAGGCTGTCGCTGTCCGCAAGCTTATACGTCTTCTCCTTCGGCTTCGCCTGTCGGATTGCTGCATCGGTTAAAGACATGTGGATATCTCCTCTCTGGAAACAATACCAGGCGGGAAATTCTCACGCACCTGCCAGACGTATGCTGGTTCTCAAGGCCGCATTCCACGGAATATCCAACCAATGGCCCTAAACGGGGCGAACAGCAGCCATTTAACAAAGTCAGATGCCAATATTCCTACCATTGCATCTGAGGAACCTTTACCCAGAATAAGCGCTGAGATACTGCCAAAAACACTCAACCAGACAAACCCAATCAGTAACCAGAGCACCCATTCGGGCAACAACATCAAGAGTGGTTCCAGAATCATGGGCAAAAATATTATCGCCGCAGTCAGCACAAACAATGATTTGGCAACTGTCTTCGCTCCAAGCATTAGCGCAAACCCTCCTCCCATTAGAATCAAAGGTAAGAACTCAATAGGTAGAAATGCTAGCAGCGATATTGATGACATTCTTAGCTTCTGTATCTAAATTTGCATTGTCGGTCAGTTAGAGCTGGCGGTAGCGCTACAGTTTTAACTAGCGTGATCGGTATTCCCAACATATTTATAGCCCCCTCATTAAGACACGCTCGGCAGCTACGAAATTGCCCCGTTCAGCCTGCCGAATAATCTGTTGGAATGCACCTCGGCCAAGTTGACTATCTAAAGACTGTCGTAAAGATGCTATATCTCCAGAAAAATAAGCCTTCGCCATAGAACTCTCCCCTACGCGAGCCTGCATCATCTGCACGAGTCTCTGTTCTTGTCGATAAACCACAGGTGTGTCTTTCAAGGCTAAATCACTATAGATTTTTCCTGAAAAATGCTCTGTGAAACCCTCGTCGAGCCTAGACCCCGCCCGCAACCTGAACCCTTGGTTCGAAAGCTGATGAAATCTTTCATGCGAAACTGTAGTTTGAATTTGTCGCCCTTCACTATTTACAAATATTTTTCCATTTTTGAAGTCGCCAAGAATTGCGTTACGATCAGCAGCCGTCAAGTTCGGGTAGGAACGACGTAGATGTGCATCATATGTATGACGGTCAAGAAAGCATGTAGAACATCGTGCTGACCCACGAAGTTTTGCAGCTGGAATGTATTCACCATATCTAGCTTCGATCCTACCAAGTGCATTTCGATCTAATGCGACAAGTTGCCTCTGCATGGCGACAGTCTCTTCTCTTGTAAGGCTGGTTACTGTGCCTGTTGCACTGCGCTCTTGTACTCCCCGCGATCTAACTATTTCTTGCCGGGTTGCTGCTTTACGGGCCGCTACTTTCGCAGCAGAAGATGACAGTACTCCTGCCTCAAGCTGGTTAGAAAAGCTAATGAAGCCAGCAAAGAATATTACCAGAGTAAATGTCGTAACTGCTGAGGTGTTCATGGTGGATCTCCTTTTAACCCTGTGTTTTGACCACATTATAATTTTTCTGAGTTATCCCAAATTTTCCGGGTGACAGACAAACTGATATCAGGACTTCCCAGATTTGACCAAATATAGCAGGTACTAAATCGTAATCTCACCCACACTTGCCCCGCATTCTTTTCTCCAAATATTCGAGGTTATAGCCCCATCATAAGCCGTTGAATATTTATGATTGCACTGAGAAAACTGTATGGTCATCATTAATCAAGGCATGCAATACGCACTCACGAATAGGATTTTCGAACAGATAGTCCGCTAGGGGGTTGGTCAACATACGGTCGAGCTCTGGCTTTAAGCCCCGGCCTCCAAGTACCAAGGCATCTGGTCGCGATTTCGTCGCACACACCACCAGCTCAATGATGGAATCGTCCACAATTAGTTTAATTCCATGGAGGCGCTCACAGGTCGTACCAATGTTTGCCACAAATTTCCGGCAAACATTTTCAACATCCCTCAGGAAATCAAACACAACAATGGATTTAGCCCCTCCAAATCGACCCAGAAGTTCGGGGCGACCTAATACGCTCACAAATTCTTCCCGGATCGCTTCTCTAACCTTGTTTTCGATCTCTTCAAACGGCGTATCATAGTTAAAGCGTGGACGACGAACCGCCGCGCCATTGGCATCATTTACTTCCTCGTACATACCGAGATTAGACGTGAAAATAAGAATTGACTGCCCGAAAAACGCCGTCTCACCCTGACCCGATGTGAGACGACCATCATCTAATACAGACAACAACGTATCCAATAGACGTGGATGGGCCTTCTCAATCTCATCGAACAAGACAACACTATTTGGCTTAGCTCTAATACCTTCTGTTAGTTCGCCGCCCGCGTCATAACCAACATATCCAGGGGGCGCACCAATCAGCCGGGCTACAGCGTGTTCCTGACGCAATTCCCCACAATCAAACCTCAGAATTTGCTCTTGGCCAAATACAAGCTTGCTAATTGCCTTGGCCAGTTCGGTTTTTCCAGTACCTGTCGGCCCCGAAAAGAAAAAAACAGCCCGCGGGGCTTGAGAACCTTGACTCTGATGAGCAGTAGCAAGCCCTACCACGGCTTTCTTGAGAGACGAAACAACTGCCTCCACTGCTGTTGGTTGCCCCAAAACTCGTTTGGTTAAGTCATCATTAGCGCTGGCAACAGCACCTCGAATTCGATCACCGGCCCATGGGCTGCTGGTTGTACCAATACGAACGGCGCGAGCAAGCTCCTCAAAATCATTCAAGCGAGATAATGCCTGGCTTTCCGCAGTCTGGAACAGAGCGTTTACTTGTTCTAGTGTCCAATCTTCCGTCGCGTTACTACTAGTATTCGCCATGTCTTCCAACCCGACTTCACAATTTTTCGCCACGAGCTCACCACGCTTATAACTATAGGCATGGCGAACATCACGCGATGCTGCTGGAATATGCACCACCCTGACGAAAGGAGAAGATAAAATAATATTTGGCACTGCCGTAGTTTTTCCCACGCGGAGGATCAGGGTATGTGTTCGTTCAGCACTTCGACTAAAGCGCTCAATAATCTTCATCAAACTGAAATCATCATCCCTGGGTGCTGCAGAATCCTCTACCAATAAACTTGCATTTACGACTAACACAAATCTGGCTTCAGCATCCGGCACATTCAGGCTCGAAAATGCATCGCAAACATCGATAAGGGATATATATTTTTCAACACCCAGTTTTGTTGGCAATGAGGTTTTTAAATCCAATTCCGAGCCACCTATTGAAAAAACAACACTACCATTCTTCGCAGGATCAAACACCCAAGTAACCGACGCACTTAAGCTTTCATGGCACACCCTCTCAATCGTCTGCGTGCGATGCTCACCTTCTACATCGCCAATTAAAAAGCGATCAAACTGCCTTAATCCAGCTAAAACAATAGTGCTGGAAACATGTGCTGCCAGTACAATATTCTCAGCAAGACCTTCATCAAGTTGGGTTGTGGATATACTCATAAGTTAAAGGCTCCTTTTAGCAAAAACGACAATCTATCGAAGAGGTTGATGAAACGTTTTTAATTTTCGAGTCAGCCGTTTTCCACGGGTGATTTTTTGAGTTCGAGAGACGACCTCACTGTGGACATTCGTTTCATCGGTAGTGGCACTCATTGCCTGCTTTAAGCGTGAACACACATTTTCTGTTATAGCGATCTCTTGTTCAGGGCTGGAATTTACATCGGTCTTCAGCTCCATAGACACACCGAAACCATCGCCTCCATTAGACTGAATTTCAGCTGCCTCCAGCCAAACATCTAAATTATTTAAATCGACCACAACCATACCTTCCCCATTTTCGCGTTCAAAAACTTCAAAGCCCTGCTCGCTCATGGCACACAGCCAATCTTCCTTGGTATAAGCCGTACAAATATTGCGTCCTGCATCCACAGATATTTGTTGGTACTCTCTGTCCAAATCCGGTGTAAACTCATCAAGACCACCTGCTACTCGTTGCAAGCGCTCTACCAGTAGAGACCAGCGATAGGACAACTGCTTATTTTTATGAATCATTTCAGGTGCTTCTTGCATCATTATTATTGATTTTCGCGTGCCCTCAAGGTGCTGTTTTGTGCGAGCTATCCAACGAACCACTTGCTCTGATTTATCGGATGTATCGGCATGAGAGATTGCGTCTTCGACTAACCATTGAGTGGCCTCTGGGAGGTCTTTCAATCTCATTTCATAAGTGTCCAAGGTCTGATCCAACATTTTTATCAAGGAGTTTTTTGCACTGACAAGCAGACTGGATTGATGTTCTTTCTGAGCCTTTCCAACATTATTCACGCGTAATTGCGAACCTGCCAGACCTGCTGCGCGCTCACGAGACTGTTGCCGTGATATCAAATTGGAATATTCTTGTTCCATTTCATCCATTGACTGTTTTATAGCTTCGAGATACATCTGTACCTCTTCTAACTCTGCAGATGAATCAGGCCTTACAGGCAAGGTAATTTCCTTGGGAACTAGCTGTAATAGAGCCGCTAAACCGTCAACATCCTGTTTGCGACACTTCACATTATTTTCAAGATCCATTGCATTACGCCAAGCTTCCGCTTTTTGCAGGCGGCGTTGGAGTAATCGCTCGGCATCAACAATGGCTGTTCCCAGTTGTTCGACAAAACGGCTAACCTCATTAGTCATCATGGCAGCATAAACTTCGACTTCTTCCGGGGCCGTGTTGTTGGAATATTCTGGTGTGGACAACTCTGGGGCACTCATCAACAAGTCGGGTAGCCGTTGTGTTGCCTCATCAAGACGTGCTATCTCGTATTGAAAGATGTGTTCCTGATCTTGAATAATTACGTTTGCAGCATCTATGCGACGACGAGCAGCTTCTTGGGCTTTCTGCTCCGCTTTTAGTTGTGCTGCTCTACGCCTTGCTTCGCGCGCCGCTGCTTCTCGACGACGCAATTCGGCAGCTTTTATTTCTCTGGCCTTTGAATAATAAACAGTTTCAGTGGACATTTTGTTCTCCTATCGATTCTCGCTTACTTGTCTGATGTTCGTCGATTTGTACTTGCGCAAACGCACCGCGTAAGTCACATTCAAATAAAGCTTGCACAGCCAGGTTTGCATCCGCCGACCCCTTTAAGGCGCGATGCGCAAGTGCCGCGAGACTTTTTTGAGCTTCTGTGTGTGTAAGATCCAACTCCCGCCAATTGAGCGGCGTTTCTGGATTTACAACACCACTCAGTTTTATCAGAGCAAAATCATTACTTCTTCCAGAATCCATCGCCTCAATAATAATCTTCGCCTGGCCTTCCCAAGAAGTGTTTTCCGCCCATTTCAAGATATTTTCTATCTGGACAGTCGCCTCACTCCAATTCTGTGGTTGTACAGCGGTACGTAAAAGATCTTCTAAACGCCAATAGGATTTCCCCGCGAAACTAAATGCAGCGGAAGAGGCATCATGAGCAAGAGAGGCCCAAGCCTTAACCGTTGGAAGTGAACTAACATCACAACCAATTGCTGCATTTAACTCACTATGCGTCCATCGACCTGTTGACTTCGGCCATAAACATCCTTTAAGGATAGCGGCCAAGCGCTCGTCTATTATTGTATTAAAGGGGACGTCACCTATCTGGATATCCTTATGGGTAAAATATTGCCCCCAAATAGCTTGACTCAAGAGTTGGCCAACTGAAAATATAGCTGCATTTTCGCTTAATACAGACTGCTGTATTACTTCGGGTGCGGTAGCATCTTGTGGTAATAAAGAACTACGCACAAACTCAGGTCGATACTGAATAATATCTACCTCAGTTTGAATTTCAGCGATAACTCCTAGCGATGTTAAAGCAACCTTTCCGTCGTCAGATAGTGAAAGCTGGGATGCTTCTAACACTATTGGTTGAAATCCCCCAATGCTCAACTCTGTCAAAACCGAACTCAATGATCGCAGTAAGAATTGAGCTCTTTCCTCCGAGGGGTTGGACTCTGCAAACCACTTGTCCAACATCATCCCCTGCTGTACCGTTGAAACCAATTCAAAGTCAGTTTGCACCCCGCCCATATCAACAGTTCCATGTGCTACCAACTTAGGCAATAGTGATAACGATACTGGTATGATCCGGTCATAAGTAGCCGGGAGGGTAAGTGACCCTGTGCGAAACCGGCGATAAACTCCCTTCTCGACCACGTTTAATATTTCTCTTTCAACCGGCCACGTATCCACTCCACTTGAACTGAAAAGGCTACCTGAAATTATCCAGCCAGCATCCAGTACTTCTTCAGGTAACAAACTTGCTCGCAAGTTTATTTCAAGTGAGTCGTCACTTTTTGCTTTGCTGCGGCGCAAGCCCAAACGAGACATAAAATCGGATAGTTTGTTTTCCGACTCCAAATTAGTTCCAGCTGTAACCTCTCCAGAGGCACTATCAAATACGACATGCTCAGCCTCTGGGGCAGAAACCGATGCCTCATCTATCCCTAATTCAGGATCAGCCTCAACTTTAGGCACAATAAGAGGGATACCATGTACTGGACAAAAATCCTCAGTAGGATAGGCTTGGCCACATGTAGGACATTCTGGATTATTCATATTCGACCACCTCATTTGTACTTTATGCCATTTTCTGTATTGGCTTTTGCCAGGTCACTTTCAAGACACTGGATTTATCCGCAGCTCTAGCCATCCGGTGAGTATCTGGGATACCCACTGTAACCACACTATTGGGGCCGCTGGCCGCAAATTGCTGCCTATGGATGGGCCAGTTTATCCAGTTGTGATATAAATTCTCGGCTAATCCCGTCAAAAGTATGACTTCCTGGTTACTAGAACCAGCCATAGGGGAAGCTGGTAGCGTATGGTCATATGGACCAGCAATTACAACATCGAGTACATCCACGAGTTGTCTGTGATTCTTAATAAAATCTGACCAAGCAAATCCGGTGAAAAGATTCACTTCCGTCTCTGGAAAGACCTCACGAAAAGCTCGCACCAACTTCAAAACCTCAGCAGCTTGCGAAGAGGGTTCCCCTCCGCTTATCGTCAATCCAGCAGGTCGAACTGTTTGCGCTTTTGCCAGTTTTATCAAACTATCAACCCTGACATGTTTCCCCTTATTGTTAGCCCATGTGTGCGCTGAGGAACAACCAACACAGGTGAGACTACAACCCTGAACCCATACACCCATTCTCTGGTCTGTCGCGCCAAGAACATATTTATCGAGACCAAAGGCTACCTGGTTTATATTAAGCATCAGACTTCCACCCCTTTGATTTTGGCACCAAAAATGTATCGGAATATTTGCCCTGTCCTGTGCATAAGTTTGAAAGTAATTTCACCGTCATCAATAGGGAACATAAAAGAGCCTGCCAAGCTTCCCGATGGCTCCGCAGTGACCATTGTGGATTGCAGTCCAAAAACCTTATCCGGGGTTATTAACGCACGCTCAATACCTTGAGATTCAAAATGAAGCCGAGCCTGCTGTCCCCAATACCCGATAATTCTTTTTGAACAGCGAAATACTTCAGGGGGCGCATCTTCAATCTCTGTTGCTTTTACCATGCGCATCCACGCATCCTCAAGGGCATCAGTAAAGGGCTGAGCATGAATCAGCAGCCGCAGTTCAGGGGTTGGGGCGGTATTAATTGAACCCTTTGCCAAACCTTTCGACACAAGCGCTTGCCAATTTCCAATGAGCTCTCTCTCAAGTGCTTTCCTGTCGTGGTTACCAAGAAGAGCAAAAGCCTTCAAAAAGCAATCTTCAGGTAAATTTTCGATGCTAATACCACTTCGCACGAGAACCTGCGCTCTACTTTTTAGCGTTTCATAATTGAGATGCACAGACTCTAGTAGTTCATTCACATTGGGTTCAGTCGTATTCAAAGAATTAGACTTCATGCTAACCCCTCCTCTGAGCCATCATCTTCAGGCTTTTCTTGAGATTTGTCCGCCTTACCAGGCGATGCAGGAACTGCGGCCAAACGAACATCAATAGGTGCGAGATCTTCAGCCTGCTCCTTGCGAATACCGTTGATAGCTTTTGCTAACGATGACTTCCTAAGCAACGCTTCAGCTTTTTTTACATCATCATGTCTCTCACTAAGCCCTTCAGTAAAAGCAATACTCACCATGGTGTCTGACACTTGATCGGATAGCTCTGATTTACTGACAATAGCAGCTGCATTTTTTATCTCTGTAGTGAGTACTGCCACGTCAAAAGAGGTGGAAGGTATCAGTGTCAACGCGACCAGAGCCAATAATTCAACAACTAATAACAACCCAAAGGTGATCAAACTAATGGCCCTCATGCCGTCAGCCACATCAGGATCTGTGTAGAGTCCAATGAATATTGTTGCATCTGCAAAAAGACCTGATTTCGGTGCGACATACCGTGAATCTGACTTCATCTGAAGATCAATACCATCAAGCAGTTGACGTTGGTGTACTTCAGATTCAAGTCCTTGCGCTTGCAAAGCTTGTAAGTCAGCACCAACCTGTGTAATTGCGCGAGCAGCAGACTCTTTACGTCGTCTAGCCTCAGTAGCCACGGCCTCATTTTGGTCCGCAATGGCTCTTTGGGCTTGTGCTCGCACACCATTTCCCACCGCTCGCAAACCAAGCCCACCTATTTCAGAGAATTCTTCATCCCTAGCAGTACGTGCTTTAACTAGGGCCTCATTCTCTGTAGTTGTAGCTTCACGCTGTGTCTTTACTAACGTGGTAAGGCTCTCCCTAAGCGATTCTTCGCGGAGAGATGCAAGGTTTTTTCGTTGTTGATATTCGGCAGTAACTCGTTTGACTAATTCCTGATGAAGCGATTGATTGGCTATTCGTGCAGTATCAGCCGATTTCGCGGAAATCAAGGATTGGCTTTGTTGCAATTGAAATGTAAACGTACTTGCTAGACACAAAATAATCGAAAGAGAAACCCTGAGTATGAGAGCGGTATTGGTTGTTTTATTTGTTCTTATTCCGTAGACACCCAACACACCAGCAAGAGGACGATGACTCATACTGATAATTCTGTCGATGCCTAGGACAAAACCACAGGGAATAATAAACCCCAGAATGAGGCCACCAAGGCCAAAGTACTGAAGACCAACCTTTGTCCAAATTATTGCTAAAAATATAAAATTAACAAGAAAAACAACTCCAAGGCAGGTATATAACATCCTGGCTCGAGTAGATGATATTTCCAGGTTGTCTCTATCAGCAGCAGCCATCCACCAAAAGAAATAATTTATATTGTTCATGTCGATTCCATCGGTTGTTACAAACAGATTACCCAATATCAGTTTCCCCAGATTTTCCAATTTCTGCGTATTCTGACCCAAGCACGGCAGTTCACTAACCAGCATTTTGAAACTAGGTCAGAGTATATTTGATATGTAGTTTTCCAGAATTTTCCGAGATGCAGATTGGACTGAAGGGGGGAGTGCTGCGTAACCTGCGCCGAGCTTGCGATGGTGTGGCGGAGCGGCACGGACGCAGGGCGGCCGGGGCACTATTAGGCTGTCGAAGATCGAGTGCGTTTTGGTGACAGGATGCCCCAAAACGCATCACGAGATCAAAGACTCGCTTGATTATGTCAAAGATCTATCGCGTTTGAAAAATATGATTCAGTGACTTGACATAGGTTTCAAGTTGTTCATCAATATCCTGGTTGTAACAAGTTTCATGGTATTCATTAAAAATACTCGCTAAGTCATTCACTAAATCTGGATCTAGATTGCTATATTTTTTTTCGGAGATAAACTCATTAAGCATCGTTATTGCGTCGCCAAACGTTGTGCTTTCATCCAGACTAGTATTCCCATGGTAAGTATTAAAGAATTCCATGAACATATCATTGAAGTCAAAATCAATATCTTCGAGTTTGGCTTCTTGCGAAATACCTGGCCTAAATTCCTCTAACCATGGTCTTTCCTCAGGGAAAAGGTCCTGATGCACAATCGTACAGACACAATCCTCACCACCCTTGCTACTAGCCCCCGGAGCGGAAAATCCAAGGTGGGTCGTAAAGTAAGCCTTTGCCGATTTATTTTCCATCCCAGACTGAAATCCAGGAAGATCAACGTATGCGTACCCTCCTGGTGATGCAAAATAACAAATCGTATTATCACGATTGGATGATGAAGACCATAATGTTATTAATCGATGTGTGAGTAAAGTACGGATAATTTGCCAACCATTTTCGTCATTGCCTTGCCTTCCGAAAGTTACTGGCACTTTTTCCTCTTCATCTAGCTCATCAAGTTCATTGTCAACAAATTGCTTTGCTAACGATTTAGCATCATTCCATATGGCAGTATATTCTTCTATATCATCCATCTTTTTAAGATAGAGCTGTTTTGTTAAATATCTTTTGAACCTTCCGTTAGCAGGCCCCGTCATAGACCGCATTATCTTATGCCTTTCCACATCTTCATCAATTTTTTCTACAAACTCATATAAATTTTCAAGTGGGTGTAAAACCTCATCACCTTCGCCACCCTTATATATAATATTATCCTCAATCGTTCCTACAAGTTTTTTTACAGCGTTTTTCGGGAGGGCAGTTATAATTCTGGTGACAAGATGCGGATATTCGGCCTCACATAGCTCCAGAATGTCAATCCCCTGTTTTTCTTCATCAAAATCGCCATGTAAAAGTTCCATATCGGTCAACACCACATCAATTTGCTTGCCTTTTGCTTTTAGAATAGCAAAAGCCTTGTTTCCTGACCCACATGGTTCAATACTAGAAAAATAATAGGAGAATGTATGTACGAGTTCATCTAGCGTGTCCTTATTGTCTTCAACAAGCAAAAGTTTTGCACAAGACTTTTTTCGATAACTCCCCTCAGAATTGCCTATTTTCGTTTGGTGTGCGTGAAGTAAACCATGAACCTCATCAAGCAATGTGCTCCGCTGATTAATCTCAACACAGTTCCTAAGAGGGAGTATCATGTTAGCTACCTCATTAGAAATAATATCGCTGTTAGTATAAAGATCATCAACAAAGGTTTTATACCTTTCTTCTTTGAAGTTATTCCTGAGATTTCTGACATCATGAATCAGTCTGTCCAGAATGCCCGCCTTTAAAAAACAGTAGTTCCTTAAATAATTAAATTTTCTTTCGCTGTATTCGGGTACCTTAAGTCCTCTAAACTCAAAGCTACCATCTATCTTGAGATGACTGAATTTCGTAATAAATATTCTGTTGCTATTTCCATATACTTGAAAAAGAGTCTCTCGACTAAAAGTTGACACAAACAGGAGATTGAATTTTTTACTGCGGTTGGGGCTGTTCATCAACTGTTTAGCAACTTCATAGCCGTGAAAAGTGGCAATTTGAACATCCCAATCCAACTCAACTAGTATTACAACATTGGATATTAAGAATTTATCATTAATAAATGACTGCAACTCCTCGTTTGAGGAGATAAATAGACCGTCACTGTCTTTAGCCGCAAGAAATTTTGTCTTCTCGTCAAAAATATAGATTGTTTTATCTTTCATAGGTAAATACCATTATCAAATAAGCCGTAAGGCTACTTGCATTCCCATGAATCTGGTGACTTTCCCAAGTAAGCAATAAATGCTGTTAAAAACTTCTTTAGAAAATCAATGTCTACTTTATCGACTGCCGCTATATGCGAAACTTCGTTTCGTTTTTTATATAAGCCTTTACCCTCTGTGTCTTCTCTATAATCGAGTACCCGGCTATTTGGATCCTTCTTATTTTTGTTTCTACGAAAAATCCTCGTCAAACCATCAAATCCATGAATATACTCAATCACTTTTCCGAGCTGCTGAACAATTAATGACGGATAAAACCAATTTATTTCTTTATGAAATTCATCGTCTGAGAATACATACTTCAAATAAATTGAATAAAAGTTTATGACTTCTTTCATTATCTCTAAAATTGGCTCTTTCGCTGGATTTTGTATTGCATTCTTGAGTTTCCATTTATAAAAGCGTTTTTCTTCATCGTCACAACTACCTATTTTTGGATATTTCCATTGTCCTTGCTCCCACCAAAAGGCTTCTGACTCGAGCCTTTTTACTAACTCCCCTAGTTCTCTTAATAGCGTGTATTCGGCCCCGCATAATTGATGAACAGATCGAATAAATTTCCGATAATTCTCGATAGTAAATGAATTGCGCTCATCCATATTATTTGAAGAGGTGACATCTAAACCCTCTTTCATCCAATATGCGTTCGCACCAATTGACAATAATGATTGATAGTTCCAATGCTTATTTGAAGCCGTTGTCATCATCACCGGGATACCAGGAAATTCTTCACGTATTTTTATAAGTACTTCGGCACCGGATAACTGGCGAACCTCAGTAAAGTTCCCTGTTTCATTTTTTAATCTCAGATCGAGAAAAACCAAATTACGAGAATTATCTTTGATATCTACAATCACTTCGTTACAAAGCGCGTTAATACTTTGATGTGTACCAGATAAAGATTTGAATTTTTCGGGTGACTTTTTTCCATATATAATAACTTGAATTATGTCGCTCCAACCAATATCGGCATTATCATCAACGTAGAGTATTCGTGGGTAATCCCCTTTATTTTGTGACGAACGATATTTTTCAATTTCTTCTCTAAACCCATGGGCATCATCAGAACTCGAAAATAATACTTTTGCGTTTATTTCATTCAATTCATCTTTAATGATTTCAAGGCTTTTCTTGCCAAACTGTAAAGCATTTCTAGCTCTATTAAGTCTTTCCTCGAATACTTTGGTATCAAAATATTCTTCATTACCGTATTTTTTTATCCTTTCTTCCAAGTCTTTTACGTAGTCGAATAAGTCGTTTTGTCTAGGACTTTTTTTGCCTGTGCCCTCTATCCTCTTCTGTAGTTCCTCAATGCTATGTGCTTTCTTCGTTCTTGCGTTCTCAAGGTCTCTCAATGCAATATCACTCAGAGTCCCACTTAGATCCACACCATGGTTGTAAAGAAACATTGCTTCTCGGCTCTTAAGTAATTTGAGTTTACCAAGTAGCATTGATGGGTATTGATCTGCCCAATGCTCTAATTCGTTTGCAAACAAATGTTTGTGCACATCAATTAACCTCAGAACGCCCCACCAATTTGCCCAATTATGACGTTCATCCTCAGGCAAATGAAAGTCAGCGAGAATATAAGGGTCAAGCTCTTGCTCCTCATTAAATATTTCTGTGACAAGTGTTTCAACTTCATCTTTTGTCTTTTCGGAAAAATCATAATGGTGCTTAGAGAAAGAGATGCCTTTTGAGGCAACAATAAGGTTCCCATGGTCTTGTCTAATGAGATCAATCGGCTCAAATGGCGTAATCAGAACAATATGTTGTCGCACATCAAGCATTCTCAAAAACTTGATTAGAGCAATTCCTGCATTACGTTGTAGCCATTCAAAGCCCTCATCGGCACAGGTCAAAAACTGTTCAACAACAATAATGCATCTGTCACTATTTAAGGTTTCCTTTTTTATTTCAGCGGCCACATCGTACAGATATTTTTTTTCATTACCGCCTACAGTGGGTACAAGTATTTGTTCGACTCCGCCTACGTCGGAAGTAATAATGCTGCATTGTTGCCATTTTTCAGGATTGTCACATATCACTACAAACTTCATCATTTTTTCTCCGATAGTGTGACAATTTCTTTTTCAACGCGTGTTAGATAATCTGACAATTCATCGATGTTGTTTTCAACTCCATTTTTTATCATTTTATTGGCTGCTAATTTTGTTTTCTCCGATCCCTGTACCAATTTAACTGCATCCTCACCTTTCTCCCATGTAAGAATATTCTTGTTAATTTTAAGTTGAACTAAGCTGATATCTTTGTAGAGATGAATAAAAGATTCTAAATATGGATTCGGCCAGCGAGATTGAAGCTTTTGAAGGATGTTTGAATACGTATATTCACACACTGAATCATTAGAGACACATTCAGCCAACTCAACTAGTTCATTCCAATAAATGCTTTTAGAATCATGGGAATGTTCAATAATATTCTCGAAGCTGTCACCCATAATCTCTTTTATAAATATAATTTGCTCATTTTTCCTAGCTTCATTATCAACACCCTTATGTAACAAAACATATATTTCCTCACCTTCGATAAATTTCTCAAAAATACCTTTGTGAAAACCTGTACCATCAATATGTACTAAAATGTCCCAATCCGAACAAACTTTTACATCAGTTGGCGAATTAATTACACACTTACTCTTACGCCCAATCATAGCGATAGATTGATCACCAAAGGTCCCAAGCCCCATCAAGGAAAATGGGTTTTTTACATCATAAGGCGGGAAACAACAGTCATTGTTATCTGTAAAAATAATATATTTAGCCATTATGGCGCCTCGCTAATTTAAGTAATTGATAAAGGTATATTTTACTGCGATAGGTAATTACATATTGATTAACAAGGGAAAAGGGTAAGTAAAAAACATTTTCTGGCAAGTTCGAAGGCTTCCCCCTGCCAGATATGATGACTAACTCTGCATTTGTTTCTCCGCCCTTGTAGAAGGATTCAATAAATGCTTCAATTTTCTCAATATCTGTACCGCCCACCGTTTTTTCAATTATTCCCTGGTGAACAATAATATAGTCATTTTTCTGTTTTTCTGTTTCCACCCAATCGTGTATTTTGCCCGCTATAGCTATAGTCCGTTTTCCTCCAGATTTGACTTCATGAAAATCATTTCTATTAAGATCCATTTCCTTGTCGCCAGGAATGTGTATATTCATGCGTTCAAGAGTCTTGTTTACTTTATCATCTCTACATACTTCTGCCTGTATGCGTTCGTCCAAAATCCCAACATTTAAGGTTGCCGCCAAATGTAGTTCATACTTCAGTGCAGAGTCATTTTCCCTCAACGCAAGGCAATCGTTTACTATTTTTTGTGTTGGCGATGATGATCCATAGGGTTCGTAGTAAAGGGCGTCAGCAACTTCAGGCACGTCGAAGCATGCGCCAGGATGGTCATGAAAAATTATTTTTTTGCAGTCTTCGTCTCGTATGGATTTATCCACGTTGGTATAGCACACCATATCGCACACCCCATCCGGCAGTATTTCTTTTAGTATTTCTAGCTCTACGTCATCTCCCTCGCATAACTTACAAATTCCATCCCGGCTTAGTTCAAATACTATCTGATTGCTAGTAACTTTTTCCCCTTCTACCAGAACACCTTGTTCCAATATTAAATATTTGTGGCTAACTTCATGTCGTTTTTTACCTATAATTTTAAGGTCGCCAAATTTTAGCAACCCCTCAAGGTCGCTTAAATCACCTTTTTTTACTAGATGGATACCGCGTGATTCCATCTCCGCTACGTTATTAATACAAGCTGGAATATCATTCATTACGATGCAGGCTAATTTTGGCTTGAGAAAATATAGCTCATGCCCAAGATTTTCATTCTCATCTAAAACAATATTTAGCAATTTCGGATCACATGACTCATTATCCAGATCTTCTAAAGGATATTTACGGAGGTAAGCTGAGCAAATTTTCATTTCCAAAATCCCCCAGTCGTTTTGACGTAAACGTCCATCTTCCGATAATATGTCTCGATTTACCTTCCAATTCATCCAGTCAGAAAATGTTAAGTTTTTACTCTCGCTGTAATTATTTTCTTTCCTCGCATTACTATTTGCTTTGCCTAAGTTATCCCATATAGTAATTTTACAATAATCGTTATGTTCAAATTTTTTATCTACCGCGACAACCAATTCCAGTAGCTTTTTAGTAATTGACTTTCCATTAGAGTCAGCGTCAACGGTAGGAATAATCGAGTGCTTTACTGAATTTCGTATAATATTTTCAAGTATTACATAAAAAGCCTGCGCCCCAAGGATATCGTTGGGTAATGCCACGATAGTTTCCACATCACCCTTGAATATCACAGAAATATTTTTCTTCCCTTCATATACGTTTTTTTCATAGGTGACTTCACTCGATCCACTTATGTATTGAATAAGGTAGCGCGGCCATTCTTCATCGGAATCGCTACCATTAAAAAATCGCTTTACAACTCCATCAGAAAGCTTGGACGGAAAAGTAACCAATGGCTGAGAGGTAACAATATCAGCGATAAACTCAATTCGATTTTTCAGGTAGCCTAAAAACACTTGCATTTTTTTAGCATTATAGGATTCCAAATTTGCAAGTTTTGCCAATACGTGTGAATTGATATTGTGAGACATTTGCCGATCCATCACTTGAGAAATCGCAGCTTTACGAGTTTCGGTTCTGAATTCTTCAACTTTGACTCGCTGTTTCAGCAGTTTTTCACTTTGTGTTTTTATATTAAAAGTGAGTTGGTTACAAAGCTCTAATAAACACTTACGAAATAAGACCTCACTAAAACCCTTATTTTCCTCTTCATCCTTGTCATTGACATAATATACAGCAACACCAAAGCCCGTATCTTTTTCACCTATATTCCTTTTATCCGCATCAGTAGTCCTTTCATCCTTTCCAGCCGGATCCAGGAGTCCACAATAGGCAAATGCATATATTTTTTTTTCAGCTAGCGCAGGAGAAATGGTTGTTAAGATTTCATAATATTCCGATCGTCTTTTCTCTTTATTAGATTCGCTCTTAGAACTCCCTTGAGGAATCTTTCCTATACAGTCTAAACTCCAACTACAACCTTCAGCCTCATTAGAGGTTGAGATTTCTTTTGTCGCCTCTGGTTTTGGTATCGTGTCGGGCTCACTAAAAAAGTACTCAAATTTTGCTCTATGTAGTAAAGAAGAATATCGTTTAAAATGTTCATTTGAAGCGCTAACATACTCATTATGTTTATCCTTTGGAAGATAATTAAATTGTACAAAAGTAGAATCACCCTCTACAGTTATCCTCATCGCCAAATGACAGAACTCTAAATTCTGGTCTTTAAACCAACCCTTTACAGATTCTTGACTCGTCCCAACGTTAAGTCCACTCATAACCATCACCTGAATTTATATTTCTTTCAAACCAAGTTGAAATTCAAGATATCAAGCCTTTCTATAAGTATGGATTTCGCACTGATAGCCTTGCCTGATATCTGAAACACTATTTGTGAGCTCCAATCCAGAGCTTTGACTTAGTTTATCAAAAAGAACATGATCTCCTGAGCTCGAGAAGCCGACCGCAACCACCCCATCATTTTTAAGAAAACTCGCCACGTCTAAAAAAAAATCTCTTAATGCCTTATAATTTTCATCGGCAACACCCTTTTCAAGGTCATCATTTGCCTTACAAGCATGATAAGGAGCATTGAATATAACTACATCGAAAAGCCCATCTACATTTTTAAAAACATCTGAATACTTCGCGACACATTTATCATTAGTGCCAATACGAATGAAATTTTGATTCGTGTTATCAATAGCCGCAAGATTAATATCAACGGCAACTACTTTTTCTGCTCCTGCTCGAAAAGCCGCCATTGACACAAGACCACAACCACATCCAATTTCAAGAACATCTTTATCTTTAACATCAGGAAGGTTTTCAATCATATAATGTCCAGCCCAGTCATATTTTGGCGACATGACACCCGGTAATATCAAAATGTCTTCGCCATTCAGTTTAAAAATATATGGCTCTTTATGGGAACGAACCAAATCTAAGTAATCCGGTGTCGTTTCATGCAATTGATACCCATGATCCTTTTTATCTATCATACTCATCCCTAAATCTTCATAGCGTAACGCTATTTTGCTTCCACCAAAGCACATTGTCTGGTAATTGATGTTGCACCGTACTTATATCTTTTGCCCAGCTTTCTGTAAGTTTCATCTGGAAACTAGCGTCTAAAGGTATTTTTATACAGCCAGAAATCTCACATGATAAAGCCTGCATAATTCCTACTATCATTAACAGCCGCGTTAGTATTATTTCACTTTCATCTTCGTATTCGTGCTTTCCGTCAAAATTATAAGGAAAGCCGCCGTTGGCGATAACAATTTTACTCGAGTTTGTACTAATTCTAATTGGCTCATGTATCTCCTTACGGTTAGCTTCATACTTAAGTAAGAGGCTAGAAAACTCAATATCTGATGAAGAAATGGAAATAAATTCAACATTCCCAGAAACTCTAATATTTGAAGGCACCGAATCGTATCCGGTACAGCCTATTATTATTTGGCTAACATCAACGAGCTGTTGCACTGCTGTTGCACGCTTAACATCCAATTCCAGTGCGGATTTTTCTCTTATGTCGTATGCAATAACCTTATGACCATTTTTAATTAATTTTTTCACCAAATAGCTACCTAAATATCCTAGTCCAATGACACCAAAAGTTGTTTCTTTTTTGAGTTTTCCGTCATTCAGCAGCCTTCTCCAAACCCCTTCAATTATTTCCTTGCTTTCAAAAAAACGTTTTGCCGCACAGACTGCTACTTGTACAGTTGGTACTTTAATATTCTTCTTTCGGGTACCGAATCTTGTTTGCTCAATAGCAATCGTCTTATGAGTAAGTTGATCTGGCACAGTACAAGACAAATGTCCCCCTTCATCTAACACTATTATTTTCTTACACTCGATCACCCTCTTGCACTTAGATATTTTCGACCAAAATTGATCAATATCACTTTGAATACAATCTGAGTATTTCCCAACGACTAAATTGGCATTATTTTTACCAATGTTAAGGCCCAATTTCTTTAGAAGGCTAAGCTCCGTCTGAATGGTTGAATAGGGCTTGCCCAGCAGAAAAACATTTTCTGGCAGGCACAGATACTGACAAATGTAATTCATTAAAGGATACAAAGAAGGCAAGATATGCTGATGGCATACAAAAACAGTATCGCTACATTTAGGAATAATATCGTTACCCAATGCCTTATTGACTATCTTTTCGAACGAGCTTTGCATTTCTGTGTTTCCTTAATCACTTTTGTTCTCTTCTACGAATTGACCTTTTCTTATTTCAAAGCTACGACAATCTAGCAAGGAGATAAAGCTTTTGGAATGAGAAATTACGATAAACCCTGTTCCGGCTAGTGATTGTTTTTTTATAATCTCAGCAATTTTTATAATTGATTCATCATCTTGCCCTATTGAAGGTTCATCTAGAATTACCCAGGGCCGCTCCATAGCAAAAGTAACGCCCATGGCTAGTCGCTTCCTTAGCGAAAACGATAAATCCATTGGATGCTTATTACGAGACGACTCTAGACCAAATGTTTTGAGAATGCTTAATATGTTTTTATCTGTCTTATTTTTTGCAGAGAGCTTAATTTCATTGTAAACATTATTTGAAAACAACTGTAAATCTGGGTTCTGAAAATGATATGCAAACACTTCAGCAGGATTTTCAAATGGCCTAAATTCTTTCCCACCATTAGCAGCGCTAAAAACTCCAGATTCAGCCTCCAGGATACCACACATCAACTTGGAGAAAGTGGACTTCCCTGAGCCATTCTCCCCTTTTAAAACGAGAACCTGACTTACATCCAAATTGAAACTAGCATCTGTAAATATTTTCTTCCCTGCTTTATAAGTAAAATTTAAATTTTCTATTTCGATTGAATAACTGTCATCTATATAGGCCAAATACTCTTCAGGATTTATCTCTTGATCTTGTACGTGCTTTTTTAATACCACTTGGGACGACTCATCAAAACAGTCAAATTCCCTCAAGCGGTTATCGGCAATTAAAACGCTTTCCAGAAAATCTAAACGACTAAATAGATGAAATACTTTATTCCGACTAGTTTCACTTAACTGCTCTAATGCGCAGTCCAGAGCAATACATGGATTTTGCTTAAGCACAAGAGCCAGAATTGTAAGCAAAGCTTGCTCACCGCCGGATAATACGAATGGGTTTTGATCAAGCTTATCAGATAACAAAAGATCGACTATCGCATTTTTAACCCAGGTTTCATTGACTAAATCGTCTCGAGAATAATGTAAATTCAATTCTTCATGAACGGTACTAGAAACCCCAGAAATATAATTTGAAACATCAGAGCCCAAATACTGAAATTTCCCTCTACCTACATCGGTATTGGATTGAAAGCCCGACTTATCTTTAAGGTAGGTTGTTCTTCCTGAGAAGTTGCCACCGATGACCGTCATTATTTTATTTCCCGTTGGACCCATCTAAAACTCCCCCAAAAAAAGGGAAAAGAGTGCAATAGTGACAAACCAGAATAATAATAAGTAATCAGTCACCGATGACTTCGAGAATTCTTGCTCACTAGCCTTAACCCCGATTACATCAAGATCACGATGAGCCCATAAATCTGATCGTTGTATTGCGGAGATAATACTGGTGTATATTACGGGGCTAATAGTCGATGGAAATGAACGCCATTTTGCTAGACGGCTTTTACCTACAAGCCCCCTTGCTATTCTGGCTTCAACAACAACCTTACTTTTCCGTTTAAAGTCTTCAAGCAACACCAGAGTAGACGTTATTGCCAATATGATATGTTTATTACAGCCTATTTCCCTTAGAAACCGTTCAAATTTCTTTTCCTTTATTAACGGTAGTAGCAACCACTGCAAAACACCCCCAATTGCAGCAATGCGTAAGGTTAGAAAAGTGACATACAAATATACGTTACCGTCATATATGGTATTAATTTCTACTGCTCTTTCGTTTGCTGATAGCCATACAATTAGTAACGCTGCAAACATTGGAACTACAGTAACAAGCAGAAAAAGCATATGTATTTTAAATGTACTCTTCTTTATCATCCCTATGAGAGCTGTTAACCACAAAATAAGAACCACCCATAAAGACGACGTAAAAAGCACTGTTACATTTGCAAGGATCAGAATAAAAACAATAATGAACGAAGCCATTTTATCTTTGTAATTACCCTTTCCTAAAAAACTTATTTTGCAATACTGCTGAAGAGCTTAATCGACTTAGCATTATATTTGGAGCATTGCGCACCAGCAAACACGCCAAAACAAGCTGAATGGTTTTATCAATTGGCTCAGACGCTGCGCCGCTTAACAAGACTGCCTTTACAACTTGAGTGCCACTATTCATTAGTACTGCCGTTATCAGGTCTCTTCCACTTCCTGCGACACCGCCAAATACATATACAATAACGGGAGCGGAAGCCACCGCAGCAACAACTCCTAAGCCTATGCCTGCAGCAACTAGAAACCAAATATTCCTAAGTGCCTTTAATTTGTATGCAATAAAATATACATATGTTGCAATAACTAGCTGTGTGCCTACAAAATAAATGTAGACGGGGTTTACAACAATCGACATCAAAGCAAAACTACTGACACCAACTATTGCGCCAGCCCTCCATCCCAACACCAATGTAATAAATATAGTTCCTATTGAATCGACAAATATTGGCAACTTAGTAAAGCTCACAATCGTGCCCAAGGCCATATTCAAGACAATACCAATTGTAATCATCGAAATGGTTAAATAGGTGCTATTTTCTTGTTTTTGACTTTGCATAGCTTTGTTACCCTGTGTTCAAACTTGATTTATAAGAAATATACCAGCCAGTTTTCGTAACAATTTAGGCAATATTATTCCAGTTCTATATTGATCATCGCAGACATCATGCCAATTACAGTTAATACCCACGATGACCAGAGCCAAGAGCAAACCAAACACAATGTTGTTAACAAAATTGATGCCCTATACGAGGAATTATATATCATGAAGGGAGTTTTCCGGAGTTTCCCCAAAATAAAAGCCTTTATATTCAAAGCATTACCAACCACATAAATGGAGCCTGCTCAGTAAGTCAGCTCACCACTGCCGACTGTCCGAATACACGATCAATGGCCAGGCGGGTATCCCGATGGTTAAACGTAAGCGCAAAATAATCAGCATACTTTACAAATATAGTTGCATGCTAACTGTAGATGGGCGTAGATTTGATTCTGACAGGGAGGTTGATCGCGCTAAACAAGGATTGTTGCGTATTAATATCTTATCCCGTAAGACGCCAATCACAGGGATGTGGTTGGCGTCTTGTCACTTCCAGGGTAGTAGGGCTTCGACGGACGTAGCTCTGGGCAGTTCGATAAACACGTTTCGTAAATACGCATAGGGTTCCAGGCCGTTGGCTTTGGCGGTTTCAATCAGTGAGTATAGATTGGCACTGGCTTTTACGCCGTTGACACTGTGACTGAACAACCAGTTTTTGCGGCCAATAACAAACGGACGGATGGCATTTTCGGCCCCATTGTTATCGATGGCTAAACGCCCATCTTCAATATAGATAATCAGTTTCTCCCACTCATTATGCAGGTAGTTCAGTGCCTTGCCGACTGTGGTTTTGGGTGGCACCTGGGGCAGAGATTGATCGAGCCAGTCACGCAGTTTATTCAGAATCGCTTGGGCGCAGTCACGGGGTCACGCAGTCACGGGGTCAGAACACAGATTTTGCTTATATACTATCCTCGCCAACAGGGGTCGGACCTACGTAACATCTTGAATAACAACAAAAACCTTGAATATATGGGCTGTTTTTCGGCTTAAACAGTCTTTTTTAAGGGCAAAAACCACGTTTTAAGGAAGAAACGCTATACCCCGTGCTCATCGTTATTAATCGCTGCAACAGTATTGGCATGTATTTTATCCTCTCACCCCAGCCTCGTCGCTCACGCCCATCCATGGGCTTCGCAACATAAGGTCATCCATGACCCAATCTCAGAGGGAGAGGGGGCTATGATGCAAATACTGTTGCAACGATTAATATTGTCTACCTGTCGCGCGAATCGTCCTGGAGTCAGGACCTTTTAATCGTCGCAGAAATCTGTCTTTAAACATGATTCGTAATTTGCATTCACAGTTGCATATTCCTTTGGAAAGCCTTATTGGTGAAACTAGGCAACATGCCTAACAGACTCATTCAGGGCGTTATACCGCAAGTAACACAAAGGAGTGTTATACATGCAGTTTGAGATAATGGGAACAATAGAAAACCAAGCGACATTCGCAACAGGTAAAGGTATTCGTGTATTCGTGAATTGCCCAGATTGCAGAGGGTCTATGGAAAGGGCAAATGGAGAAAACGAAAGGGAGTTGCGCAGATAAAAGTTGCTAATGGATTAATCGTGCTAGCCGAACTACACTGGTATGAAGCAACAGGCATTGGAAAGAAGGAATACAAAATTAAACGTTATTTAGACTGAGACTGAGACTGAGACTGCGACTGCGACTATGAAGAATATTTATCAACATCAATTAGTTATCTGTGTCAAAAATGAAGATTACCCCGCCTCTCTGGAAAAACGAAAACTGTATGAGTCTATTCCGGATTCCGATGCATCAAAGTATAACCAGATACGTGTAATAGATGAATCTGGCGAAGATTACCTGTATCCAGAAGAGTATTTTATCTCGGTAACTCTCCCAAAGAATGTAGAAGAAGCCATAATAAAAGCGGCATAACGAATAAAGTTTTTCTGGTTCCCACGCTCTGCGTGGGAACCCATACCTTTCTCACCACTGGAACCGCAGTCTGACCACCACTTATGCATTCCCACGCAGAGCGTGGGAACGAGAAAAAATCAGGGTAAAAGATACAATTATCAGTTAGTTGCCCAGGTCCGACCCCGTGTGCAGCACCGTTATCTTGACATGTGCACAGTATGTACATACAATGTGATATATGGACATAGAATGGGATCCACGGAAGGCTGCTGAGAGTCTTCAAAAACATGGCGTTGATTTTACTGATGCTGTTATTGCTTTGGAAGATGAGAGTGCTCTGACTATTGAAGACACAGATCATGATGAGCAGCGATTCAAGACATTAGGAATGGGTCCAAGCATAAAAATCCTCTATGTAATTCATACATACCGCGAGAACGATCGCGTCCGTATTATTTCAGCTCGAAAAGCTGATCGTAGCGAAACCAAACAGTATTACCGAGGTATAGATTATGAGTGAAGACTTTAGTAAGGGAAAACGAGGGGCGATTATCAAACCCGATCCAAATAAAGTTCGTATTACTATCCGATTGGATGGTGACATAATCGAACATTTCAAGGATCAGGTTCATACTGCAGGTGGTGGCAACTATCAAACCTATATCAATGGGGCGTTGCATGAATATATTAATACGCATGATAAATTATTAGAAGATGCATTGCGTAAAGTTATACGTGAAGAGTTGAAGCTTGCAGGCTAGTCTAGTTCTGGTATAACCAATCGTTCCAGCGGACAATGCGAATTTTGGATCAAATTGAAGTAGAGGATATAATTTTTCAAGGAAGATCAGCGCCAGATCATATGATAATGGCTATGCTTGATGAGATTGAGTCTGAGCATCCTGGTATTTATCGTGTTATTTACGGAGAGCCGTCTGAAGCTATTGCAGGTATTAATAAGGAAATGGCAAATCTCTATCTTGATTTATCATGTGATGTGATATGGCTTTTTGTTAAGGCGTTTGGAAAGCCGCCTAAGATAAAGAATGAAGAGCAATGGGTGTTAGAACATTTATCATTAATTGATGCTGAGTTAAAGTCCCTTACAAATGAAATTCCAATGGATAAAAAATTTAGAAAAAATTTGCAAAGCAGATTTGTTAAGAGGAGTTTTGAGGCACAAGTGCAACTTGAATTAATGCAATACCTTGAAGTTGAAGTTTCAAAATATGTATCATTTAAGAAAAAGCGCTCAGCAGCAGCCCATGTAACAAATAATTTGCTATTTGTGTTGGTAAGATTAATGGGAGATTTGTATAACTTACTCATGAGTCCCAAATATTACTCAAGCTACATTTCGAAAGACATCCATTCTATCAAGATCTTGCCGCTCAGTGATGAATTTCGCTAAGTTATTGCTTTCAGAGTTAACCAAGAGAAATTCAGGAAAGCTTTGTCGTAGCGCTGTAGCAACCACGAATTCAGAAGGTGCCACTCCCGGTCGAATTGTTCTGAGCCAAGAACCAAATGCACCCCAAACCTGTTTCGTATGGACGGTGGCCAAGTACTGCAACAAGCCCTGTGCGATTGAGCCCGCTAAAATGAAAACATGGTAAGCATGTAGTTTTCTATGAACAGCCTCTCGATAGCACTTTGATTCTTTATGAAGATATTGATTGCCATGGTTGCGACGTAATGGCGTCATGTCTTTCATCCAGAAATGATATGAAAATACCCCAACAACCCTCACAGACTGTTTGAAAGTGTGTTCTATTTTGAACCGTAAGCCGTAAAGATAAATTAGGTTCTCTGCTGACAATGAAATGTCTGTTGACATGAGTATGCACTTGCCTCGTGTGGGATGGTTCACTAAAACAAACCGTACAATAGTTCCCGCTGGTTTCCACAACAAATCGCACACTCGAAACGTTAATGTAACCCCTTTTTCACCGTAGACAGGGCTTGCCATGTCTTCAAACTTGCCCTGTTTGTTGAACAACGATTTTAGTTTTACTTTCTTGCCGTACGTTTTAGGTCTTCCCAGTGACTTTGGATCACGCTTGCCAGGCTTTTCATATGCCACTGAATTTGATTTAGCACGGGCAACCAAGTGATTGCCTTTCTTTAATAATCCTTTAACCGTTTTTCCATTAGCATAGTACGCATCCGCAACAAAGTAGTAAGGCATAGCAATATTGAGAATTTCAAGCAACATGATCATTTTATCCAGCAATGTTCGTTGGTCACGATTTGTCGTGACGATGCCTTCATGTATTCGTGACGCAAGAGGAACGGCTAATATACTGTTTACTGCATGAACAAGCATGGAAACAGACTGAAGAGAGTGGCCCATGATGTATTCGGGCTTAGTGTTGGATTCTGATTCTTGATGCAAACGTTTAACGCCCGGCATTTTTTTGCCCTGTTTAGGTATTTTGATGCCATCGCCAACCAGCACAATTCTGCCATTAATTAGAACAGGATTCAGAAATAGTTTCATTACTAATTTTACCCAAAGCCTCGTCATTTTATCGAGTTTTATCCCTTGGCTATGAAAATTGTTCAACAGATTGTCGTAGAAACGAGCGTGTAATCCCAGTGAACGAATCATACTTGATACTCCCAGCATATCGGTTCGTGTTGTGAATCCGGCAATACAGGTGGCAAACCACATGAATGTTCGTGCTCTGGAGCACGCTGGCCTAAGCAAAACAACGACATTCCACCAATTAATCCATAATTGCATTGACACGTCTCCTTTGACATATATACTTAGCATGTGTATGCTAAGTATATGCCAAATAGACGACTAAAAACCATTGACAAAAGAATTGCACAAATCAAAGGTGAGCTTGCTTCTATTGAGGAGATGAGGCCAGGATCACTGACTAAGCAATATGGAAATCCAAGAAATCAGAGTGGTGCACATTACCAAATTAGTTATACTCACGAAATGAAAAGTAGAACTGAGCATGTCCGAAAGGAACATGTCAAAGAAGTCAGAGCACAGATAAAAAATTACAAAACATTTAAAAAACTTACGATGGAGTGGGTTGCGCTCAGCATTGAACGGTCTAAATTGACGATAAAGTTGGCGAAAGAACAGAGCTAGATGCAGGTTGAATATTTTATGGATGTAGACTGTAGAACTCGGGACTCATGAGTATCCAGTTATGCCGGGCTTTATCTGCACAGATCGGGCAACTGCGGTGTTTGCAA
>ENA-ORDP01000402-ORDP01000402.1-marine-sediment-metagenome-genome-assembly--contig:-NODE-402-length-28928-cov-33.672428_pt1 | contig 28928 bp, 18 predicted proteins | sample MGYA00248627_ERZ508539 | MGnify/ENA primary metagenome ERZ508539 (study PRJEB26208, sample SAMN05571518) | marine sediment metagenome | biome: deep sea; feature: Hydrothermal vent; material... | reverse complement strand
CACTGCTCACTTAATCACTTAGCGCAGCTGCGCTAAGTGATTAAGTGAGCAGTGTCCCCTACTTATTCGTTAAGCCATAGCATGAACAGCTCATAGCTCAACGCAAGCACAACAGCGCCGACAAACAGGCCGATGATGCCCGAGGCCAGGAAACCACCAATGGCGCCCATGAAAATAATGACCATGGGTGTCTTGACGCCGCGCGCCAGGAGTATCGGCTTCAGGATGTTGTCGATAAGGCCAACGGGAATACTCCAGATCAGGAAGCCTACCGCTGTTACTGTGTCTGCGGTGTTGAACAGGTAAATGATGACAGGGACCAGGACAACGATGATACCGATCTGCGCGACGCCAAACAACAGACAGAGCAATGCCCAGAAACCGGCGCCCGGGACACCGGCTACCATAAAGCCCAGCCCCGCCAGTAGTGACTGGATGAGCGCGACACCCAGGATGCCCGAAGCGACGCTGCGTATTGTTTTTTTCGCCAACTCGACCAGGTCAGTGTGCTGCTTACCGGCCAGCCGTGCGGCGATGGCGTGTGCGGCGCGATTGCCACCATCGGCGCAAGGCATCAGGACACCGGCAATGATAATCGCAAAAACAAATTGCAAAATACCGAAACCGGCACCGGCAGCAGTTGCCAGCAGCCAGGTACCGACCACCTTGATCTGCGGACCTATCTGGCTGAGGGCCGCCTGGATATTTTCCGAGGCGAGGTTCCAGAAACTGTGCAGTTGCTCGCCGATCAACGGCCAGCCCATGATGCTGTCCGGCGGCGGCGGGATCGTCAACGTGCCATCATCATTCAGGTCCACCGCCAGTAGCTTGATGGTATCGACAAGCGTACCGCTCAGCATCACAGTCGGCGCAATCACAATGACCAGCATGAGCAACGTAACCAGCGTAGCTGCAAGTCTGGGTCGTCCACCGAGCATCGCCTGCACCCACTTGTGCCCCGGGTAGGCGGCAACCGCAATAATGATTCCCCAGATGATAGGGGTAATAAAAGGCCGTACGATCGTGAAACACCAGGCGATGAGCAAAAACACAAGGCCTATGCGTATGGCTGCCTCGAGTGTCCGTTCGATAAACGCGCTGTTATCTAAAGAGCTGGAAGAGTTCGTCATGTAGCGGAGCCGCTTACAACAGAAACACTATCTGCCTTTGCGGCAGCGGTATAACCGAACACCGGATCAAGCCCCTCTTCCACCAGCTTGTCGACTACGGCGACTTGCTCGTCGTCAAAATAGTCATGGTAACCGCCCACCTTGCCGCGCCTCGTTTTGAAGGAATCCGGGTTACTACTGTCACCCGACTTCACCCGCATACTCCTGTCACGGAAGTTGCACTTCTCTTCCCGCTTCTTCATATTTTCCATGCTGGCATACTCAACTGCCTGAGAAATTTCCACATCACTTCCGGGCGTACCCACGAACTCGAGCACCTGGCGCATGACAGCAGCAGGATCCTTGCGCATATCTTCGTAACGGACAATAAGCAGATCCCTGAGGTACGGTAACGCACCCGCCCAGTCGTTGTAGACCTCGATAATTTTGGGTATCCCACTACGTGGATTGGTCACAAAATCGAAGGTCGACAGCTCATCACCGGGCTTCGGATACCGGTTAAGCCGTATCTTGTGTGGGCGCATGCGATACTTCCACTGAAAAAATTGTGAGACCGCAACGTCGCGTGGATCACGCACCAGCATCACCACTTTTTTGCCACGAAAATGGTTGAGCGTATCCCCGTCTTCCAGGTAGTCGCGCACGTAATTATTGTGGCTGAACAGGACGCGCGGTATGGCGGGGTTTTTATGGTATAGATTGTCGAATTCCAGCAGGTGGCGGCGCGGCAGGTCGTGCCTGATCTGGTAGAAGCGTGACAGCATCACCCGGAACCAGGTACGGCCGCTCTTCGCCCAGGACATGAGCACCCAGTCCGCAGCGCACAGCTTGCGGTACTCCTCCTTGCCACGCAGCTGCCGCTCCAGCTTATAGCGCCAGCCACTGGGCATGAAAAACAGTGCCCCGATAATCAGGTGACGGGTAACAACTGCCTGTACTTCACGCATAATAACCGGGCTTTCCTGTGATAAATTGCTGGCCTGAACTGGCCTCACAGTGTACCGGGATCGACGCGCAAGCGCACTGGCTAGGTGGCAGAGGAGCAAACCACCAGAGAGATGACGCCAGAACCGGATTCAGCGCTCCGACCAGGGCTTGAAGGGATACTGGATCGGACTTTCCCGCATCAGCCTGGGAAGCACCAGCAGACGATAACCTTTTTGCCACTGCAGGACATATATCGACTTACCCATCTGCTTACCGGTCTTGTCGACGTCGTAGTGCCCCAGCAGGGAGCGGAACTTCATCTCGCCCAGTTGCTGGCGCACGGCATCCTTGTCCAGCGTCCCCGCGAGACGCACTGCCGCTTCCAGTACCTGGCCTCCGCCGTAACCGTAAGCCACGTGTGCGCCCGGATTATGACCGTACTTCTGTTTATACCGGTAAGAAAAGTCGCGTGCCATAGGCAGATGGGCGCTGCGTATCCAGGATACGACCCCCAGCACGCCGTCGGCATCAGAGCCCAGCGCATCTCCAAATTCCTTCAGTGAAGGACCTACGGTAAAAACCATGGCCTCGGGTGATAACCGAACCTGCTTTGCGGCACGCACAATGGCTATCGAATCTTCAAGATAGGTCCCACCGACCAACAAGTCCGGCTTGCTGGTTTTCATTAGCCGGAGCAAGGCCGAAAAGTCTTTTGTATCCCGGCTGTACGCTTCGTCAAACACGATTTCCATGTTATTACTGACCGCCAGATCTCGCACACCGTCCGCTACGCCCCTGGGGAAGTCACTGTCCAGATATATCAGCGCAATACGTTTCAGGCCTGCGCCAGCAGCGGAATCCACCAACAGCCTCATGTATTCCCGGGCCGGCGCATCGATGCCGAAGATATTCTTGTAACCACGCGCCCAGATGTGGCCATCAGCCGCACCGGTAGCGACCATAGGGAAGTTGTATTTCTCGGCAACTGTGCTGGCTGCCAGGGTCAGCTCCGACGAGTAAGGCCCGAGCAGAAGATCGACCTTGTCCTCATTTATCAGGCGTTCATAAAGCCGTGCACTGGTAGCGGCATCTGACTTGTCATCGTAGTAAACAATCTCGACCTTGCGGCCCAGCAGCGCGCCGCGGCCATTGACATCAGACGCCCACATCTGCGCACCGCTTAGCTCATCCTTGCCAGGCGCCGCATAGTCACCTGTGAGCGATACCGTTATCCCCACCTTGACAGGTCCGGACTCCTGATCCGCAGCAGGCGTAGCGGCCACGTACAACATGGCCAGCGAAGCAACAATGACCAGCCGGATCGCTTTGAGGAAGGCCGATATACAGTTTCCAGTACTCACGTTCTATCTCTTGATGTCCAGTTTACGTTTAGTCGTCCAAAGCATACGCACCATTTCGTACTCAAAGGGCGAATTGGTTTCGTAGTAGAGGAACCTTACGTGAGCACGCAGATCAATGGCGCGCACGATATCCAGGGTAGTTTCCTGCCAGGCTTCCATATTCGTCAAGCGTTGCTTGGGCTGGTCATATCCCACGTACCAGTCCACGCCCTGCCCTATGCCATCACGTACACTGGACGGTCCCAGTACCGGTAGCACCAGGTAAGGCCCGGAACCTACGCCCCAGTATCCCAGCGTCTGGCCGAAATCCTCGTCTTTGCGTGGTACATCATTGGCGATATCGATAAAACCAAGCAAACCGATAGTCGTATTGACCAGTAGCCGCGTGGTGGTGTTCAGGGTTTTTTCAGGATTCAACTGCAAAATACTGTTGAACAGTGTGGTGATGTCCTGGATATTACGGAAGAAATTGTGAATTCCGTCCTGCGCTGCATCCGGCGTGATCTTCATGTAGCCAATAACTGCCGGCAGGAATACATACTTGTCAAAGTAGTAGTTGAATCGATACATGGTGCGGTTGAACCCTTCAAAGGGATCAGAAATTTCTTCATCCTCAATCTCGGTGACGCCACCCCCGAGTATCTGTTCAGGCGTAAAGAATGCCTCCTCAATGGTATCACCCTGCAGTTTTGGTGCGGTGCTACACCCGGCCACCAACAACAGCAAAGGGGTCAGCAATATATACAGGGCAACATGTGGTATCAGCACTGTCATAGTTCCCGCCCGGTCACGGCGCTTTTAAAAACATTCACCATATACTCGACATTTTCCTTGTATTCCATATTGCCGAGGTGTCCGCCTGTTGGATAGATTTTTGCCCGCTTACCGAACACGCGCGGGAAAAAGTCAATCTCGCCCGGCTCCAGGATCAGATCGTTGCGATTGTGCATGACATATATATTGTCAGCATTGCGAAGATAGTCCTCGATACGTGTCAGGCTCATCGCCTCGACGATCTGGTGACGATCAATTTCAGGATCCAGGTTCTTGTAGTAAGGGTAAAAGTAATCGTGAAAGTAGTCGGTAAAACCCAGCCGGAAGACGACATCCCGGTATACGCCCGGATCTGTGTTACGAGTGAAGTGCAAATTCTTCGGTTTGACATAGCCGTAGTCGGTCATGAGGTCGGAAGCGAACACCATGTGTGCCGAGGAAAACCGAAACGTGAGGCCGATCAGCGCGGCCAGCTGTTCATTTTCAGGGTGCAGGGCTGAATAGACCTGATACAGAAAGTCATCGCTTAAATCGAGACGCTTGGCACGCACATAGACCTTGCCGAAACTGGATACGATGCCGTTGTAGTACGCGTCGAAGTTATCCACACCACCGGGGATGTTTTCCAGCATACGGTCGAGCAATGACATCGAGTTGTACAGGCTGACCGGTGGATTGATGAGCAGCACTCTCCTGAAGTTAAACACCTTGCGTTGTTCGTCCACCAGGGATACGAACGCTGCATTGAAACCGCCGAGGCTGTAACCGGTCACAAAATAATCGGTGATTTCTGTCTTTTTCAGCAATTTGGTCTGGATAAGCTCCATGACATGGTAAAGGTCTTCGGCATCGTGCACAGCATGGCCGGTAACCGATGTCTTTGACGCCGCTACGATAAAATTGGGGACGGTGGGAGAAGACAGGGAAACGACATGAAAGCCTGCCGCATAGAAAGCCTTTGCCTGCGCCGAGATATGCCCGCCGGTGTAGGAACCACCGGTACCGGCTATCAGGAAAACCAGCGGGGCCGCTTTCTTCTGCAAGGCATAGGAGTAGCGGAGTTTAGCTTCGTAAAACAGGAAGTCGGGAACCTTGCGATCCTTGAAAATCGTCAGGCTGTCCCGTTTGGTAGGGACATCAACATCGAACCTGGCCCTGTCTGCCTCCGGCGTGCCGACTACGGTTGCAACAAACGGGTCGTCGAAGGGGTAGCCATACGACTCTGTGGCGGCCCAGGCTGCGGCCACCCAGGAGCAGACGATCAACAGCAATCCAAGGCTTCTGATCATGGAGTTACTTCCCGGTTACTTCACAGTGCTTTTTTTGATATGCCGGGACTTTAGCATATCCCGGGGGTGTGATGTCCATCTTTTAATAGTAGTTCTCCAGCCGGCTATTTAAGTTCTGTGCAATCTTCACTACCATGCAACCCTCCAGCCGGGATGGGGCAGTTCCGGTCACCACACCATTGCAACCGAATTTCAAGGAACAGATCATGACGGTACATCAGAGAACCCCTGACAGAGAAGGTCGTATATTAAAGTGGCAAACCGACGCATAAAAGTGCTGGCAGGCGATATCGGTGGTACCAAGACCTCGCTCGCCGTTATTGAGCTGGAAGGCTCGCAGCGGGAGGTGCTCGCACAGGAACACTATCCAAGCACAGCGTATGCCTCGCTGGACGACGTCGTCCGTGAATTCATGGCTGCGCAGAATCCGGCCTGTGATTACGCCAGTTTTGGTATTGCCGGGCCGGTAAAGGACGGGAAATGCGACACCACCAACCTGCCCTGGCAGATCGACGCACAAATGTTGGCCGATGCACTCGGCTTCCGGCGTGTCTGGCTGATAAATGACCTGGAAGCCAACGCCTGGGGTATCGGTATCCTGAAAGAAGACGACATCTATACTCTCAGTGCCGGAAATCCGGATGCGCGTGGAAATGCCTCGATAATCTCAGCGGGCACCGGTCTAGGTCAGGCCGGACTTTACTGGGACGGTGAGCGCCATTGGCCATTCGGCTCGGAGGGCGGACACGCCGATTTCGCACCTGCCTCCAAACTGGAGATTTCTCTACTACACTATCTACAGCGGCAATACGATCACGTAAGCTGGGAACGCGTGGTTTCGGGCATGGGCCTGGTCAGTATCTATGAATTTCTCAGCGAGCACCGGCAAATAGAAACACCGGCCTGGCTGGGCGCCGAGATGCGTGACGGTGACAGCGCCGCAGCCATTACCCACGCAGCACAGGCGGGCCGCTGTCCGGTATGCAGCGAGACACTGGACATGTTCGTTAAACTCTACGGCGTGGAAGCCGGCAACCACGCTCTTAAAATCATGGCCACCGGTGGCGTATACATTGGTGGCGGTATTGCACCCCGGATACTGGACCAGCTAAAGGGCGAGAATTTTCTGCACGGCTTCTGGTCCAAGGGGCGCATGGAACCCCTGATGCGCAGTATGCCCGTCAGGGTTATTCTGAATGATCATACTGCGCTTTACGGTGCAGCAGTGTATGCAGACAGTGAACTAAAACGCCAATGAATGTAGTCATCAGAAACCTGCCCAAAGACACCAGCGAGAACGAGATACAGGCGTTACTCAAAGAGCATGGCGTCCCGGTCACCAAAGTCACCCTGACCAACAAAGGGAACGCCGAGCTGTGTGTTGCAGTTGTCGCGCTGGACACCAATCGTGCCGGCGCAGACGCACTGGTTGGCATGGTGGATGGCAAATTCTGGCACGGCAAGACACTGGCCGCCCGTACCCAGAACATGTTCACCGGCCAAGGCCTGAACCAACCCTGATCGAGGAGAATGGATATGCCGCAGGATACGGACAAGCATCCCGAGCCCGTTGAAAATACCCGCACCGGCTTGAGTGTTGACGCGCTGGAACAAGCCTTCGCGAATAACCTGTTTTATGTACAGGGCAAATTCGCCGCTTCGGCCACGCGTAATGACTACTATATGGCACTGGCCTACACAGTACGCGATCGCATGCTGCACCGCCTGCTCGATGCACTGGAAACCTGGTTGAAAAAGGACGTAAAACTGGTCTGCTATATGTCAGCGGAATTTCTTACCGGACCCCACCTGCAAAACAACCTGATTAATCTCGGCATCCAGGACGCAGCGCGCAAAGCCGTCTGCACCTGTGAGTTTGACCTGGATGAGTTGATCGACCAGGAAGAGGAACCCGGGCTGGGTAACGGCGGCCTGGGACGTCTTGCGGCCTGCTACATGGACTCGCTCGCCAGCCTGCAGATTCCTTCCATCGGTTACGGCATCCGTTATGAGTACGGTATCTTCGACCAGGAGATACAGGACGGCTGGCAGGTGGAAATTACCGACAAGTGGCTGCACCTGGGAAACCCCTGGGAACTGCACCGCCCCGAACGCACCTACGCAGTAAAATTCGGCGGCCACACCGAATCCTGGCGCGATGACCAGGGCCAGTACCGGGTACGCTGGATCCCGAACCGGGTTGTCATGGGTGTCGCCTACGATACGCCGATACTCGGCTACCGCGTCAACAGCGCCAACCTGTTACGCCTGTGGTCGGCACAGGCCCCCGAGTCATTCGATTTCCAGGATTTCAACCTCGGCGACTACATGGGTGCGGTACAGGAAAAAATGGTGTCGGAAAATATCACCAAGGTGCTGTATCCAAATGATGATGCCATGCAGGGTAAAAAGCTGCGCCTGCAACAGCAGTATTTCTTTGTCTCCTGCTCGCTGCAGGACATGATCGTAATCCACCTGTTCCGCGGCAACCGCCTGGACAACTTCCACGAAAAGTTTGCCGGCCAGCTCAACGACACCCACCCGTCTATCGCAGTCCCTGAACTGATGCGTCTGCTCATGGACGAACACGGCATGGAATGGGCGCAGGCCTGGCACATAACCCGCCATACTCTTGCCTACACTAACCACACACTGCTGCCGGAAGCGCTGGAGACATGGCCTCTGCCATTGTTTAAAGCAGTTCTTCCCCGCCACCTCGAAATTATTTATGAAATCAACCGGCGTTTCCTCGATGAAGTTCGGCTCAAATACCCGGGTGATGACGACCGCCTGTCGAGAATGTCGCTGATCAACGAAGCCGGTGAGAAATCGGTACGTATGGCCAACCTGGCCTGTGTCGGCAGCCACGCCATCAATGGTGTGGCCGAACTGCATACCGAGTTACTCAAGGCTCATACACTGCGGGATTTCCATGAATGCTATCCCGAACGGTTCAGTAACAAGACCAATGGTGTGACCCCGCGCCGCTGGCTGCTGTTGTGCAATCCACGGTTAAGCCATCTAGTCAGTGAAAAAATCGGCGAGGGCTGGATAACCGACCTGGATGAACTTCGGAAACTCGAAGCCTTTGTGGACGATGCAGATTTTGCTGCCCGCTGGCATAGCGTTAAACTGGATAACAAACGCGATCAGGCCACCTACTACCAGCTGCATACCGGGATTGAGCTAAACCCGGAAGCCCTGTGTGACGTACAGGTGAAACGCCTGCACGAGTACAAGCGACAACACCTGATGGTTTTGCATATCATCACCCTGTACAACCGCATCAAGCAGAACCCGGATATAGATATCGTCCCGCGCACCTTTATCTTTGGCGGCAAGGCAGCACCCGGCTACTTCATGGCCAAACTGATTATTAAACTGATCAACTCTGTAGGTGACGTGGTCAACAATGACCCCGATGTCCGGGGCCGACTCAAGGTGGTGTTCATTCCCAACTTCAGCGTCAAACTGGGCCAGCGCATCTATCCGATAGCAGACCTGTCCGAACAGATCTCTACCGCCGGCAAAGAGGCCTCGGGAACCGGTAACATGAAGTTTTCCATGAACGGTGCATTGACAATCGGCACCCTTGATGGTGCCAATATAGAAATACGCGAGGAAGTCGGCGCAGAGAATTTCTTCCTGTTCGGCCTTACCGCCCAGGAAGTTATGGATCTCAAGGCCGGCGGCTACAATCCGAGGGATTACTACAACGACAATAACGAACTCCATACTGCCATCGACCGCATCAGCAGTGGTTATTTCTCGCACGGCGACGGCAACCTGTTCCGGCCACTGATAGACGAGTTGATGAGTCATGACCAGTACATGCTGCTGGCAGACTACGCGTCGTACATCGAATGCCAGGACCGGGTCAGTGAGGCCTGGCGTGACCAGGAGCAGTGGACCCGGATGTCTATTCTCAATGTAGCGCGTATGGGAAAATTTTCGTCCGACCGTTCCATACGCGATTATTGTCGCGACATATGGAATGTGGCGCCGGTTAGTGTGGACGACTTCGATCAGAACCCGGTGTGCATTACCGACTGGCAAGGTGAGGGTGATCGGCTGACAACCGCAAAAACCGGCAGGGATCGACAAGAGCCCGGGTCTGAAGACCGCACTGTCCATTGACGCACTACACAACATACACAACAAAACCGGGTGTCCGCTATCCGCTCGGTGCGAAACCGGATGGTGACGGCGTCAACTTCTCCATCTTCAGTCGCCATGCCACGCATGTCGAATTGCTGCTGTTCAGTGCTGCTGACAGTGCGGAACCTTTTCAGGTTATACCACTGCAGCCAGACGTACACCGGACCTTCTTTGCCTGGCATGTCTATGTCGAAGCCCTGCCGGTCGGCAGCTGGTACGCGTGGCGCATGGACGGTGACAATGATACACGGCGATCAGGGCTGCGCTTCGATGCCGACAAAACCCTGCTCGACCCCTGGGCACGCGCCATCAGTCACAAGCTTTGGAACCGACAGACGGCAAGCCGGCCGGGTGACAATGGTCAGACCTCCATGCGCGCCATGGTTGTTGACGAGCGTTACGACTGGGAGGGCGACACACCACTCACTATCCCCAACGAAAATGCCGTTATTTACGAACTGCATGTGGGTGGCTTTACCCGTCACAAGTCGTCGGGCGTCAGCAACCCGGGCACGTTCGGCGCACTTGCCGAAAAAATACCCTACCTTCAGGAACTGGGCATTACCCACGTAGAACTGATGCCGGTGATGGCTTTTGACGAACAGGATGTTCCCCCTGCGACGGCGAGCCTGGGACTGAAAAACTACTGGGGCTACAGCACCCACAGCTTTTTCTCACCTCACCCCGGTTATTGCATAACGCCCGAACAGGGCACCCATCTGCAGGAATTCCGCGACCTGGTCAAGGCGCTGCACCGGGCCGGCATGGGCGTCATACTGGATGTCGTCTTCAACCACACGGCTGAGGGCGGCACAGGTGGCCCCACTATCAACTTCAAAGGTATGGGTAACAACATCTTCTACCACCTGGATGCTAAAGACAAAAGCGTCTACCGTGACTACACAGGATGCGGCAATACCGTAAACTGCAACCACCCGATCGTAGCGAACTTCATCATCAGCTGCCTTGAGTACTGGGTGCGGGAAATGCACGTCGACGGCTTCCGCTTCGACCTGGCCAGCGTCCTGGCGCGCGGCGAGAAGGGTGAGCCGCTGCACGACGCACCGGTGCTATGGGGTATAGAACTCTCGGACCACCTTTCTGCAACCCGCCTGATAGCCGAAGCCTGGGATGCCGCCGGACTGTACCAGGTCGGAAGTTTCCCCGGCTATCGCTGGGCCGAATGGAACGGGCGCTACCGCGATGTCATCCGCCGCGCTATCCGTGGTGAGAAGGGTTTGCTCGCAGAACTGGCAACCCGTCTAAGCGGCAGCAGTGATCTCTACCAGCCGCAACATCGCCTGCCCATCAACAGTATTAACTTTGTCACCTGCCATGACGGGTTTACCCTGTATGACCTGTTCAGCTACGCACAGAAACACAACGAGGCCAATGGCGAAGGCAACCGTGACGGGCATAACGACAATCTGAGCACCAACTTCGGTATCGAGGGTGAAACCGATAACGCAGAAATACTCACGCTACGTACACAACATGCAAAAAACACCATCGCGTTACTCCTGTTAAGCCAGGGGGTGCCGATGCTGCTCGCCGGCGACGAAATTCTGCATACCCAGCGTGGTAACAATAACGGCTACTGCCAGGACAACGAACTGACCTGGATCGACTGGTCCCTGGTGGAAAGGAATGCGCACATGCTGCGCTTTGTCCAGCACATGATCGCACTGCGCAAACGCCACCCCTCACTCATGCGCCGCCGCTTCCTGACCGGTACACCGGCCTACGAAGGCGCTGAACCCGATATATCCTGGCACGGTATCGATCTCGATACCCCGCAGTGGAACGACCCTGATGCCCGCGTCCTCGCCTTTACCCTGACCGCCAGTAGCGATGAAGAAACCGATCTGCACGTTATTGTCAATTTCTCCGACCGCAAGGTCAGCATGAATCTGCCCCACAAGGGTGATTGGCACCTGGCGATAGATACCGGGCTGGTGTCCCCGCAGGACAGTACGGCGCCGGGCAGGCAGATAGCTGTTACGGAACCGACCTATCCTGCTCGCGCACGCAGCGTGGTTGTGCTGGAACAGTAAGGTGTATTCAGGCATCTCCTGAAGATACTGCAACTCTTTCACGAGTCGAATAAGTTATCGGTGCCCCATTAAGCGTTATCAAAATCCCGCTTCCAGCGCGATGCGGAAGAAATCGTCGGGTTCCTGATCAACTCCGATGGAGTACCCGATCTTCATGGTGATGTCCCGTGGGAAAGCAAACCACAACTGCGGAATTACCAATCCTGAATGTTCACCGAAATTGTACTGAAACTCCGACCCGACCCGAACCAGTTTTGTCCAGTTGAACCGACTCCCGAACGCCACCAGAAACGCGGGGGATTCTGAGTCAAGCGGAATTTCCTCGGAAAGGTTGGCCGTAAGATTTAGTTTCTCTCCAAGGTCCTTCGACAAAATCAGACGTGGTTCGATGCCAACTGTCCTGGAGCCGTTGGACTTTCGTTCCGAATTAACCTCGAAGGAAACGGCAATATCTACAGGCAACACACCCTCATCCAGGAACCTGTACCGTGACTCCAGTCGTGCCAAATCGAAGTTTGTCCCCTGTTCTTCCTTCGAGGCTACGCTAACGCGACCGTCCACCATCCAGCTATCGGTAATACCAAACTCGATCGCTGTACTGTGTCGGGAGAAGTCGCCGTGACCACCTGACTGCCTCCCATAATCAAACCAGTATTCGGCTTCGAGTTCGCTCTGTTCCAAAGTGGTGTAGACGAGAGTTTCATTGAGGTAGTCGTCGCGGTGAGCGCTTGCTTCCCGTACGCACAACAGCACCGTGATCAACAGCATTCCGAGAACGCGAGTGCGGCTCCGTGTCATCTTCCCGACTTATTGTCTAATTCATGGGGCAATCCAACATCGAGTTCAGCTGGAACGATTTGGTACTTATTCATTGCTTGATCCGGCCTCGTAACCGCAACTAAAATATCTGCTCTTATGCGAATGGCACTAAGTTAAGCCTTAAATGCACGTAGTCCCGTCATTCCGGCGCAGGCCGGAATCCATGCAGCCTGATTAAACAGCCTGGATCCCGGCCTGCGCCGGGATGACAATTGTGATTTCGGCTTAACTTAGTGCCATTCTGCTCTTATGCTGTTTTTTTAAAATCAGCCGTTCGATCTATTCTACAGATTGAGACGCTCGCCGGGGGATATTCCGGGTGCCGGAAACACTGGTTACCCACATGATTTACCTGCGCCATGGATAAATGCTAAGGTCTCTCAACCGTGCCGGTTGACATCCCATCGTCGGAGGAAGAATGTTTTCTGGAAAATATGCTGCAAATAGTGTGGTTATTAGCAGTTTCATACTTGCCCTGTCGCTGGCCGGCTGTGAATCCAATACCTACGTCGAACCCCCTCCCCCCAAAGTCACCGTCGCCCAGCCACTGATCCAGGATGTGACGGACTATCTTGAATTTACTGGAACGCTGGTTGCGTCGGAAAAAGCCGAGGCCCGCGCCCGGGTATCGGGGGTGCTGCAAAGTATGCACTTCATCCCGGGCACCAGCGTTACCGAGGGCGACCTCCTGTTTGTCATCGACCCGGCCGAGTACCAGGCTGATCTACAGGCCGCCCAGGCGGAACTGGCGGGTGCCAAATCAAATTATGATCGCGCCAAAATTGAATATGGCCGGGCGCAGACACTCTACAAGAAGAAAGCCGGTGCCGAGGCCGACGTGGTGAAATGGCGCGTCGAAAGAGAACTGGCCAGCGCGGATATCCTGCGCGCCGAAGCCAAAGTCGCGCGCGCGGAACTGAATCTGGGCTACACCCAGGTGACGGCACCGCTGACCGGGCGCGTCGGGCGTAACGAAGTCGACATCGGTAACCTGGTCGGTGAAGGCGAAGCCACCGTGTTAACGGAAGTCACCCTGTTTGACCCTATCTATGTCTATTTCAATCTCAACGAGCGTGACCTGCTGCGCGTCAGAGATATCTATAAGGAGGTTGTTGAAGCCAAGGGGCTCAATCCGGATGCGATCGGCGACAGGGAAATGGAGATCCCTCTCTACCTCGGACTGGCCAACGAAGAGGGTTACCCGCACGAAGGGCTGTACGATTTCGCCGAATCCGGCGTTGATCCGGAGACCGGGACACTCCGGTTGCGCGGGATTCTGGATAATCCTGGCGCAGCACCTGACCTGCTGCCCGGCCTGTTTGCCCGTATCCGTATGCCACTCGGTAACCGTCCGGACATGCCTCTGGTTACCGAACGGGCCATCGGTAACGACCAGAGCGGTACCTACCTGCTGGTCGTCAATTCAAAAGACGTGGTCGAAAGACGCAGTGTCAAAACCGGTCAGCGCAAGGATGGTTTAATCGTTATCGAAGACGGCCTGCTGAAAGATGATCGGGTGGTCGTGAACGGGATACAGCGTGCGCGCCCCGGCCGCAAGGTTGCACCCGAACCCGTCGACATGGCAAGCCTTACGGCCTCTGCCATGCGGCAGGCTGCACAACAAGTGGAACAGGATGCGCAGATGAAGCGTTCAAACCCGACTACAGAAACCGGGGACTGAACGGCCATGTTCTCTAAATTCTTTATCGAACACCCCATCTTCGCCAGTGTCATCTCGATTCTGATTGTACTGGCGGGTGCGATCTCGATTGGCCTGTTGCCGATCGCCCAGTTTCCGGAGGTCGTGCCACCCACTGTCTCGGTCTCGGCCGTCTACCCGGGCGCCAATGCCGAGGTAGTTGCCGAGACGGTCGCCGCCCCCATCGAACAGGAAGTCATCGGTGTCGAGAACATGATCTACATGTCCTCGGTCAGCGCCAGCGACGGTTCCTATAACCTGACGGTTACCTTTGAGGTCGGCACCGACCTCGATATGGCCAACATCCTGGTACAGAACCGGGTCACGCTGGCGGAGCCCAAGCTGCCCGAGGAAGTCAAGCGCCAGGGCGTGAACACCAAGAAAAAATCGCCCACTATTATCATCATCGCGTCCCTGGCATCGAAGGACGGGCGTTTCGATGAGCTCTACCTGAGTAACTATGCCACGCTGCGCCTCAAGGACACTCTCAGCCGTATTCCCGGTGTTGGCGACGTCGGTATTTATCCCGAGAGCGACTACAGCATGCGCATCTGGCTGGACCCCAACCAGCTCAAGTCGCGCCGCATGACGACCAATGAAGTCATCAGTGCCGTTAGAGAGCAGAATGTCCAGGTCGCCGCCGGACAAATAGGACAGCCACCTGCCCCGCCCGGACAGAATTTCCAGTACACGGTAAACGTACTCGGCCGGCTCGCCGACATCGAACAGTTTGAAGATATCATCGTCAAAACCGGCGCAGGCGGCCGTATTACCCGTCTCAAGGATGTCGCGCGTATCGAACTCGGCGCCAAGAACTACGACATCACCTCGCGCCTCAACGGTGCGCCGTCCGCCAGTATTGCCGTCTTTCAGCTACCGGGATCCAATGCCCTGGACGTATCGGCGCGGGTGCACGCCGCCATGGAAGAAATGAGCGCATTCTTCCCCGAAGGTCTCGAATATACTATCCCCTACGACACAACCATGTTCGTGGCCGCCTCGATCAAGCAGGTGTATATCACCCTGCTCGAGGCCGCGGCGCTGGTATTCCTGGTGCTGTTTATCTTCCTGCAGGACTGGCGCGCCACGCTGATCCCGGCAGTGACTATCCCGGTGTCACTTATCGGCACGCTGGCGGTGCTGCTGGCGATGGGTTTCTCACTCAACATGCTGACCCTGTTCGCGCTGGTGCTGGCCATCGGCATCGTGGTGGACGATGCCATCGTGGTGGTTGAAGCTACCGTCACGCACATGGAAAATGGCCTGGATCGCAAGGCCGCCGCCATTCAGGCCATGAGCGAAGTCTCCGGGCCGGTGGTTGCGACCACCCTGGTGCTGCTGGCGGTGTTCGTGCCGGCGGCCTTCCTGCCGGGTATCAGCGGGGAACTGTACCGGCAGTTTGCACTCACTATCGCGGTAGCGACTGTATTCAGCTCTATCAATGCACTGACCATGAGCCCGGCGCTGGCGGCGCTGGTACTGCGCCTGCCGCCGGAAAACAAAAATGCCTTCTTCCGCGGCTTCGACCGCATCTTCACTCGCACCGAAAACCGCTATGGCACCCTGATCAAGACACTGGTGCGCCGCACCGCGTTCATGCTGCTGCTGGCGCTGGGCCTCACCGCTGCAACCGGCTGGCAGTTCACCAACCTGCCGACCGGCTTCCTGCCGACCGAGGACCAGGGCTATATGCTGGTGCATGTCCAGTTGCCCGACGCCGCCTCCCAGGAACGCACCAACGAGGTACTCGACAGGATCGATGCCGTGATAGGCAGCACTGAGGGCATCGTAGACTGGGTCATCTTCGGCGGCTACAACCTGATCGACGGCACAGCGGCATCCAACGCAGCCGCCATCTTTGTCACCCTCGCCCCCTGGAATGAGCGCAATGAACCCGCACTCAAACAGGAGGCGATCCTGGCCAGGTTGCACGGGGGATTCAGCCAGATCCAGGAGGCTATTATTTACCCCTTCCTGCCACCCGCCATCCTCGGTCTGGGCGTCGTCGGCGGTTTCCAGCTGCAACTGGAAGACCGTGCCGGTATTGGCCTGCAGGAACTCAACGCCATGCTCAACGAGATCCTGCAGGATGGCAATGCGCAGAGCGGGCTGGCCGGCCTGAACTCCACCTTTCGTCTCGACGTACCCCAGCTGTTCGCCGAAGTCGACCGCACCAAGGCCAAGACACTCGGCGTGCCACTGGACGAGCTGTTCGGTACCTTGCAGGCTTACCTCGGTTCTGCCTATGTCAACGACTTCAACAAATTCGGGCGCACCTGGCAGGTCATGGTGCAGGCCGACAACCGGTTCCGCATCGAGCCGGAAGATATCCGCAGACTTGAAGTTCGCAACCAGCAGGGCAATATGGTTCCGGTCGGTACACTGGTAGATGTCGAGCAGACCGTAGGACCACAGACCATCCTGCGCTACAACCTCTACCCGACCGCCTCCATCACCGGCTCGGCGGCACCCGGCTACAGTTCCGGACAGGCCATGCAACTGATGGAGCAACTCGCCGCCGAAAAACTGCCCTCCACTATGGGCTACGAGTGGACCGGGATGTCCTACCAGGAAAGACAAGTGGGTTCGGAAGCCATCATGGTGTTTGCGCTGGCCATCGTCCTGGTGTTCCTGGTGCTGTCCGCCCAGTATGAAAGCTGGAGCAGCCCGGCGGCGGTGATCATGGTGGTTCCGCTGGCGGTGCTGGGTACAGTCGTCGCGGTGATGATGAAAGGCGCCGACAACAACGTCTATACGCAGATTGGTATCACGCTGCTGATCGGCCTGGCGGCCAAGAACGCTATCCTTATTGTTGAATTCGCCATGCAGGAACGAGACAAAGGCAAAAGCATTCTGGATGCTGCCGTAGCAGCAGCACGACTACGCTTCCGCCCTATCCTGATGACCTCGATCGCATCCATCGCCGGCTTCATGCCACTGGTGATCGCCTCCGGCGCCGGCGCCGCCAGTCAGCAGGCCATCGGCATTGCGGTGGTCGGCGGCATGGCAGCAGCGACCATTATGTCGCTGACCTTTACGCCGGTGTTCTATGTGGTAATGAAAAAGCTGGGTGAGCGCGGCGGTGAATCCAGGCCGGAAAATGCAGCAGCTGATGCAGGAGGGAACCCAGACCAGGTGTAAAGCGTGAGGAACCTCTGATGTGTGCTACGTGCTTGTCATTGCGAGGCGCGAAGCGCCGTGGCAATCTCTTTGGTCTGGTGCCAGACTGACGGAGATTGCCGCGCTACGCTCGCAATGACAAATTAATCAAAAAACCCGGTAATTATTTAACCCGTCCCAGTACCAGGACTTCCACCCGCCGGTTTTCAGCGCGCCCTTCTTCCGTAGCATTGCTGGCAACGGGCATAGTCTCACCTGCACCCATCGCTACCATCTTGCTGGGGTCTACGCCGACCTTGACCAGGTGCTCGCCCACTGCCTGCGCGCGTTGCTCGGAAAGTTTCTGATTGTACCTGTCGTCACCAACGTCATCTGTGTGACCGACGATTTCGATATAGGTTGCTCTTTTCAATTGTTCACGGGCGTCACGCAGGTTCTTTTCCACCAGCTGGATGCCCGACGCTGTCAGCTCGCCACTGCGACGTTCAAACAGGGCAACGTTGGGAAAGATCATCCCGTCCAGGGCACGCGGTTGGGCAACAACAATGGCCTCTACACGCCGGTTCTGGGTGCGGCCCGCATCCGTGTCGTTCGAAGCGATTGGATCGTTTTCGCCGCGACCCAGTATACGCATCTTGTCCGCAGGGACACCGAGTGTCACCAGGTAGTCGCTGACGGCTTTTGCACGCCGCTTTGACAGGTCCATATTGTAGTCGGCATCACCGGTGGTATCGGTGTAGCCGATGACGGTAAGCGAGTACACCTGTGCCAGATCATCACCCAGTTCATTGCGGTGAGCCTGGATGTAGGCTTTACCGGCGTCGGTCATCTTAGCCTTGTCGAAGGCAAACAGTTCAGCCTGCGGGAAACTGATCATCCAGATCGCGTTCAGGCCTTCACCCTTGACAATTTTTACCTTGGCATTCAGAACATACCCGTCACAGCCGACGACGGTGGCCTTATCCTTTGACCAGGACCCGGTATGTACACAGTCGCCGGTCCCACTGACTATGATGTTACCTGTCGAATCGCCGGTATATCCCGGCGTGGTACCGCGGGACTCCGCCAGGGCGGAGCCCATAATCGGGGCCAAGATTGAAAAACCCGCTGCCTGCAGCAGTACAGATAGAATCCCGTGCTTAATCATACCAGTCTCCTTTTTTTACTATGGATTATTATAAAGCAGCGCGTCATTATCTTGCCGATGCTCTGACGCCGCATTTGCACAACAAGCATAGCATGCTTGCGCATATCCGCCAGCTATTGCCAGCGGAAGAATGGCGCGTATGATCTGTGACCGATATGCCTGACTACCTGAAACCGGGAAGACGTGTGCTCCTGATTGTTGTCCTGCTTGCCGGTTTGCTGTCAGGATCGGGCGTAGCGTTCGCCGATGCCGGTAGCAATCCTCTGCAACCTGCGGACACCAGCAGCCCCCGCGCAACCCTGCAAGGGTTCATTGAAACGCTGAACGATATCAACGCGCAGATCCTGGTGGTCATCAAGTCATACCTGGCTTCGTCACGGCTCTATGTTTCAAAGCAGGCAAGCAGGGAAATAGACCGCATCACCCGGCAGCAGGAAGGTGTCATACGCACGCTGAACCTGAGCGAGACACCGGCGGCACTGGTGGACCAGCTTGCGGCAACCAGAATGCTACAGCTCAAGGAAGTGCTGGACCGTATCGATCTCCCGGCCTTCGGGTCTGTTCCCGATGCCGAAGCGATGGAATCCGAGGAGTTCAAGCGCTGGACCGTGCCGGGCACCGAGATCACCATTGCGCGGGTTGAACAAGGCCCGCGCGCCGGTGAGTACCTGTTTTCTCCGGAAACGGTGGAACGTCTTCCCGATTTTTATCAGAAAATCGCCGACCTTCCCTATAAATCCACCGCCACTGCCGGCTGGTACGACCGCTATCGCTATGGTGGTGGAGGCTTGTACAAGCTTATCCCGTACCGGTGGATGGTTGACCTGCCTGACTGGTCAAAGCACCTGGTATTCGATCAACCCCTGTGGCGCTGGATTGGCGTAGTGCTTGTATTGCTGACCGCCACACTGGTCTACCTGCTGGTTCGCCGCATAGCGGGAGCCTGGGCAAAGCAGGACGCTGCATCGGATCTACGGACACTGTGGGTACAGCTGACCAGACCCCTCCTGTTGCTGGTCCTGACACCGGTCGTCGTGCATATATTCGCCGAAAACCTGAGGCTTACCGGGGTTATACTGGAAGTCACGACGCTCACGCTGTGGGCAGTCTTCACTCTGTCCCTGACATGGGCAGTATGGCTCGGCAGCCATGTGATAGCAGAGAGTGTGGTTGCTGCACAGGATATGCATACCGGTAGCATCGACAGCCAGCTAATCCGCCTGGGACTGCGACTGGTTGCCACCATTCTGTCCATCACCATCCTGGTCATAGGAGCACAGCACCTGGGCATCCCCGCATATTCCGTTATTGCGGGGCTGGGTGTCGGCGGTATCGCAGTTGCGCTGGCGGCCAAGGACAGCCTCGCCAACCTGCTCGGCTCGTTGCTTATCATGTTCGAAAAACCGTTCCGGGTCGGCCACTGGATCAAACTGGGCGATACGGAAGGCATTGTCGAGAGTATCGGGTTCCGCAGCACCCGGATCCGCACCTTCTACAATTCGCTGGTATCCATCCCCAGTAATACGCTGGTCAACAGCACCGTCGACAACATGCAGCTGCGCCACTACCGGCGGGTACGCACCACACTCCACATCAGGTATGACACACCCGCCGACACGGTCGAGGCGTTTATCGAGGGCATCAAGCAGCTGGTACTGGACAGTCCGCACACGCGCAAGGACCGATATCGCATCAGGCTGGATGATTTCAGCGATTTCGGCCTGCAGATTCTTGTCAATTTCTTTCTCGATGTTGCCAATACCAAAGCCGAGCAGGTAGAACGCCAGCAGATTTTGATGGGGATTCTGAAGCTGGCCGAATCCATGGACATTCAGTTTGCTACCCCTGCCCTGATGCCTGTACCGGAAGCCCCACAGAATACGTAGGTAATCGTTAATTGCGGTGCTGGAGTAAATCCGTAAAATACGCCATCTCAATCTGAGCCAGTCTGTTCAACCCATTGTCCAGAGAATAAAAAATGACTTCAATACTCCGGGAAACCCTGATTTATTCGTCATACCGGCGCACGCCGGTATCCAGGGCATTGCAAACTCTGGATACCGGCGTGCGCCGGTATGACAGTAAACGAATTAGTCAGAGGTTCCCTCGTCTTTCTATCTTTCTATTGCTAACACTTATCTGTCTACCGATACGACAGGCGCTCGCCGACGAGCTCCTCATGCGCGATGGATCCCGGCTGTTCGGCAAGGTAGTAAAACGTGAAGGCGGAACGCTCGAATTCAAGACCTCCTATGCGGGCGTGATCAAGGTCAAGTGGGACGAGATCAGTGAACTGAACGCCGATGAGCCGATGAAACTGATGCTCAAGGACGAAAGCACTGTCACTGCACGACGGATAAAAAACACCGAAACCGGTATTTTACTGGATGACAACATCGAAGCAGATCTGTCGACAGAATCGCTGGCCCGGTCCGAGCTGGAATTCATCAACCCCGCTCCGTGGCGAACCGGAGAGGGGTACAAGCTGGAAGGTCACGTCAATTTTGCGTTTCAGAAAGAGCGCGGCAACACCGACAAGGATGAAATCGACGCGGACATCGACCTGACCTGGCGCTTCCGTCACGACCGAATCCAGACGTTTGGTGAACTTGAACGCGACCGCACCAACAACAAGAAGACCAAGGATAAGTGGAAGCTCCGCAATAACTATGATCGTTTTTTTGCCGGAAAGTGGTACGGTGGCGCATTGCTGGCCTTCGAACAGGACCAGTTTGCAGATCTTAAGCTACGTACTACAATCGGTCCAAAGATGGGTTACCAGTGGTTTGAAAGCAGGGAATTGAACCTCAGCACAGAGGCCGGCCCGATGTATGTCGACGAGAAATTTAACACCGATCCAGACGACGATTACGTATCCCTGGGTTGGGGAATCAATTTTGATAAATATTTGTTTGATGAGTTCGTGCAGTTCTATCACCGGCAGACCGGTCTCTGGAACCTGGAAGACACCGGTAACCTGGTCTGGGACACCTGGACCGGACTGCGCTTCCCGCTGGTACTCGGTATCGTTACCAGCACCGAGATGAAAGTCGAATATAACAGTGGTGCTGCAAAAGGCGCAGATGATCTCGACACGACATACACCCTGAAGCTGGGCTATGCGTGGTAAGCACCTGAAGGAACCCGCCACGTGAATCATTCACATTCTTTGGTTCGACTGTGGTCGCTGACGTTGCTTCTGCTCATACCATTTAGCGGCACATGTCCTGCCGATACTGCCGGACGCGCTATCGGTACCACCGTTGAAGCTACCCCCGAAATCATCAACGCCCGCCTCAAGGAAGTGGAGGCCTCTTCCACGCTGGATGGAAAAACCAGCGCCTCACTAACTGAACTTTACCGCAAGTCACTGAGCAACCTGGAAGCGGCCAGCGCCAGCGAAACAGCTGCCGGGCATTTCAGTCGAGCAAGAGAAACAGCAGCAGACCAGGCCCACAAGATTCTAGAGAAACTTGAGAAAGCAAAAAAGGTATCGCCCACCGTACGCCTGCCGATATCTGAAAAAGCACCTCTGGTAGATATCGAGCAACAGCTGCTCAAGGAAAAAGCCAACCAGGCGGCTATAGACGCCAAACTTTCTGAACTGGAACAACAGTTAGCTGACCAGGCAGAACGGCCGAATGCAGCCAGACAGCGGCTCACCGAAGCCAGACATCTGCAGGAACAGCTGAATGATGAACTCAATCAACAGGCACCGGCCAGTGAAACCCCCGCACTGAGCGAGGCCAGACGCTGGAATCTGGTAAGCCGGCGCCAGGCACTGAGTGCCGAAATCAAAATGCTGGACCAGGAACTGCTGAGCGAGCCGATGCGTATCGATTTGCTCAAGGCACAGATTGAGCAGGCTGACCGCAGTAACACACGTACCCTCGAAAGGGTCGCCCGGCTTGAGGAATTGCTAACCCGGCGGCGGCGCGCTGAAGCAGAACAGGCGCAGGCCGAAACCGAAGCCGACGTCACCAAGCTCGAGGCCAAAAATACCCATCCCCTTGTTCAGATGCTGGCAGAACGAAACGCAACACTGAGTGATCAACTCAGTGCTGCATCGGCCGAACTTGAAAAAGTCGCTTCCGGCGACCAGGCTGCAATCAATACCGCGAAAACCATCAAGGACGAGTTCCGCAATACCCGGCAGAAACTCGAGATTGCCGGTCTCAGCCAGGCGCTTGGTCAGGTATTACTGGAGCAACGCAGCTCGCTGCCTGACCTGCGGAGTTTCCGTCAAAAGGCAAAACAACGCGAGAGGATGATCGCCAATTCTTCTTTACTCCAGATCCAGTTTAATGAAGAACGTAAACGGCTACGTGATGTTGATACCTATGTAGACAATCTTGTCGGCCGCCTGCCTCCGAAAGAAGCGGATAAAATCCGCGCAGACCTGACGGACCTGGCGAAAAAACGCCGGGACCTGCTCGACAAGGCAATCTCACTGAGTGATTCCTACCTGAGAGCCCTGGGTGAACTCGACTATGAACAGCGCCGGTTGGTGGACGTTGTCGAGGCCTACGACGCCTTCCTGGCCGAACGCCTGTTATGGGTACGCAGTGCACCTCCGCCAAGTCTCGCCCTGCTGACGGCCTTTCCGGCACAGGCATACGGGCTGATAGCACCTGCCAACTGGCTGGGGATCATCAAGGTCCTGCTGTTCCAGCTCAACCACTCTGCAAATCTGTGGCTGACCATTCTGCTGTTCGCCATCCTACTGTGGAAAACCCCGTGGATGCGCAATACCCTGCAGGACGCGGGCAAGAAAGTTATCAAGCCCCGTTCTGACCACTTCAGATATACCCTTCGCGCGCTGGCCCTAACCCTGTTGCTGGCTGCACCCTGGCCGCTTTTGCTGGCTGTGGTGGGCTGGGAACTGCATATTTCGCTGGAATCCACGGAGTTTGCCAGGGCCATTTCACACGCCTTTATGTTGCTATCACCCGCCTTCTTCTACCTGCGCGCATTCCGAACCATGTGCCTTCCCGGTGGTCTGGCAGATGCACACTTCCGCTGGCCCAAAGAAAGCCTGCAGGCACTACGCCATGAATTACGTCAGCTGATGCTAACATTCCTGCCGGCAGCATTTGTCGCCGTGGCTGTTATCAATCACAGCGTCGCTTCGTTCGGCGGCGGGCTTGGACGGTTTTCGTTCGCACTGATGATGCTTTCACTCATGGTTTTCTTCTACCGGCTGTTCGGACCCAACCAGAAAACACTGCGCCCGTTCCTGGCTCGCCACCCGGACGGCACGCTGGCCCGAATCCGGTTTCTCTGGCTGTCGCTGGCGTTGGTTTTGCCGCTGTCACTGACAGGACTGGCATTCTCCGGTTACCTGTACACGGCAGGCATATTGACCGGCAGTCTGATCGATACGCTGTGGCTTACCCTGGGCTTTATCGTTATCCATCAATTGGCCGTGCGCTGGTTGCTGATGACGCGCCGCAAGCTTGCCTTTGAAGCGGCTGTAGAACGGCGCCAGGCGGCGCGGGAAGCGAAGCAATCCTCCGAACCTGCCGAGGGTGATGGCGAAACATCATCCTGCCTTTTCGAAGAACCGGAGATCGACCTGTTCGCGCTGAACGAGGAAAGCCGCAAGCTGCTGAACACTATACTGCCACTGTTATCAGTTATCGGCCTCTGGTTCATCTGGTCCGATGTCCTGCCGGCTTTTGCTTTTCTGGATAACGTGTCGCTCTGGCACTATACCGAGGTGATTGCAGGTGAAGAAAAACTGGTGCCGGTCACACTCGCCGACCTGCTCCTCGCTGTCCTTACTATCATTGTTACTGTTGTCGCTTCCAGGCGTTTCCCCGCCCTGCTGGAAATCATCATGCTACAGCGTTTCTCGGTTTCATCCGGAGGGCGTTATGCGATCACTGCGCTGTCGCGTTACACCATTGCAGCGATTGGCACCCTGTTAACCTTCAGCACTATCGGTGCCAGCTGGTCGCAAATCCAGTGGCTGGCGGCCGCCCTGACAGTCGGTATCGGCTTCGGATTACAGGAAATCGTGGCCAACTTTATCAGTGGCATTATTATTCTTTTTGAACGTCCCATCCGGGTTGGCGATGTTATTACCGTCGGGGATACCAACGGTGTCGTCACCCGTATCCAGATCCGCGCCACCACCATCCGCAACTGGGACCGCCAGGAACTGCTGGTGCCCAACAAGGAATTTATCACCGGGCGTCTGCTCAACTGGTCGCTGTCGGATCAAATTACGCGCCTGAAGGTCCCGGTCGGTGTGGCCTATGGCAGCGATGTGGAAAAAGCCATGTTGCTGATGAATGAAGCAGCACTGGAAGATGAAAGCGTGCTCGAGGATCCTAAACCTTCGATCATCTTTGAGGCGTTCGGTGACAACGCCCTGAATCTGGTGTTACGTTGTTTCGTAGGGAGTCAGGAAGCCCGCATGCCAACGTTGACCCGGCTGCACCAGGCTATCAACCGGAAGTTCAACGCTGCCAATATTGTCATTGCCTTCCCGCAACGCGATGTCCACCTGGATACCAGCCGGCCTCTGAATATACGTATCAGCCACAATGATGAGGCAGAATAATTCCTCTTTCAGTACACCCCGACATCAAGGTAGGAGCGCGCAATCTTCGTGATAGAAGAGACATAGGCAGCGGTGCGTAAATCGCGGATTTTGTCGTTACTGTGCAAGGTTTCCCTGATCTGCTGATAAGCCAGACGCATGGTGTCATCCAGGCCGGAGCGCACCAGATCCAGCTCGTCCGCCCCGTGCGAGATGGTGTTCTTGTAGTCGGCATCGACCGGTGTGTGGGTGACCTTTTCGAGGATATCCGCCAGTTCTGCACCGCGCTGCTCGTCATGCCGGCGTTGCATGCGACCGAAACGGATGTGCGAAATATTGCGTATCCACTCGAAATAGGAAACGGTTACACCACCGGCATTGGCGTAAGCGTCGGGGATGATAATAGTCCCCTTTTTATTGAGTATTTCATCGGCACCGTAGGTCACCGGGCCGTTGGCTGCCTCGACAATCAGTTTTGCCTGTAGGCGCGGTGCATTTTCCTGCGTGATCTGTGCTTCCAGCGCGGCGGGAATCAGAATATCGCAGTCCAGCTCCAGCACCGCCTTACCGTTTTCTTCGAAGCGGGCACCAGGAAAGTTCTTGATGGTGCGGTGCTTGATAATATGCTGGTATAGATCCTCGATATCGATACCGTCATCGTCAATCAGCGCACCGTCGCGTTCGATGACAGCGATAATTTTTGCGCCATCGTCTTCGGAAAGAAATTTGGCGGCATGATACCCGACGTTACCCAGCCCCTGGACTACAATACGCTGCCCGTCAAGCTCCGGTGACAGCTTTGCTGCGCTGACATCTTCCGCATGGCGGAAAAATTCGTGGATGGCATATTGCACACCGCGCCCGGTGGCCTCTACGCGGCCGTTGATCCCCCCGTGATGGACCGGCTTGCCGGTCACACAGGCGACGTAGTTGATATCCCCCGGGTTCAGGTGCTTGTAGGTATCGGCGATCCAGGCCATTTCGCGCTGCCCGGTACCCACATCCGGAGCCGGCACATTGGTCGCCGGACTCAGAAAACCCTTGCGGATCAGTTCGAGTGCGAAGCGTCGTGTAATCCGTTCCATTTCATCACGCTCGTACTGGGCGGGATCAATCAGCAGGGCACCCTTGGATCCACCAAAAGGCACATCGACAATGGCACACTTGAGGGTCATCAGGGCTGCCAGCGCCTGGACTTCGTCCTGATCCGTGTGGGGCGCATAACGGATACCGCCCTTGACCGGCAGGCGGTGATTGCTGTGGACGGCACGCCAGCCTGTAAACACCTCGATCTTGCCGCGGATCTTGACCGGGAACTGTACCTGAAGAACGGCGGCGCAGGTTTTTATCGCGGTCGCGACACCGGTCTCCAGATCCATGACAGCAATGGCACGATCAATCATAAGGTTAACGCTTTCGTGAAAACTCGGTTCATTCGCAACCTGGGGCATGGTGAGTCCTTTTACGGGTTAGGGTTGATTAAACTATGGAAACGCCGATCAATCCGTCATGCCGGTGAAACATGTATCGGAATGACAAAAATTTCAGGGCTTCTGTTATATCAGACTTTCATAAATTATCAAAACCTGTAAGGTTCAGGCATAACAGGCAACTGGCTCAAAAGGGGATTGCGTGGAGCTGATCAAATCATTCCTGCGCTGGCTGTTAAAACGGCTGTACAAAATCGAGGTCCACGGCCTGGAAAACCTGCAGCTGGCCGGTGACCGGGTCCTTGTTGTCGCCAATCACACTTCGTTCCTGGATGCGCCGCTACTGGCAGTATTCCTGCCCGGCTCGCTGACCTTTGCTATCAGCTCAAGAATCGCCGACAGCAGATGGCTGCGTCCGGTGCTTAAGCTGGTGACGATTTTCCCCATGGATCCGACCAATCCACTGTCGACCAAATCGTTGATTCGTTACCTGCAAAAGAACAACAGGGCAGTGATTTTCCCGGAAGGCCGGATAACAGTCACCGGTACCCTGATGAAAATCTATGACGGTACAGGAATGATTGCCGACAAATCGGATGCGATGGTGCTACCGGTACGCATCGATGGCGCGCAGTACACACCGTTCTCGCGCATGCGTGGACGTATTCGCTTGCGCTGGTTTCCAAAGATAAAACTGACTGTATTGCCGCCACAGAAAGTACACCCGCCGGCTGAAGTGCGTGGCCGGGCACGTCGTCAGCAGGCAGGTCTGCAACTGTCACGCATCATGACCGATATGATGTTCGCTACATCGCAATACAACAGCACCCTGTTTGAAACACTGATGGATGCGCGCCGCATTCATGGTGGTGACCATATAGTGATGGAGGACATCGAACGCAGACCGTTCAGCTACAACAAGCTGATCATGGTGAGCTTTATACTCGGTAAAAAACTGGCGCAACTCACCCGGGCAAGGGAGTACGTCGGTGTGTTATTACCGGGTACCTGTACCACCATGCTCACCTTCATGGGTTTGCATACACGGGGCCGGGTCCCGGCCATGCTCAATTACACAGCGGGTGCCCGCGGCATAATCTCGGCGTGCGAAACTGCCCAGCTGAGCCGGGTGATCACATCCCGACGCTTCATTGAACTGGCCAAACTCGACAAGGTCGCCGAAGCCTTGTCTGAAAAAGTTCAGCTGATCTACCTGGAGGATATAGGCGAGAAGATCACGGCGCTCGACAAACTGGCTGGTGCTATCAGCGGCCTGTTTGCGCAATCCAGCTATCGTCGCAACAGCGCACAGGCCACAATGAATGACCCGGCTGTCGTGTTATTCACGTCAGGATCTGAAGGCACGCCCAAGGGGGTCGTACTGTCGCATACCAACCTGTTGGCAAACCGCACCCAGTTATCCGTCTGCATCGATTTCAGCTCCAGGGATACTATCCTCAATGCATTGCCACTGTTTCATTCCTTTGGACTGACTGCCGGCACCCTGCTGCCGTTGCTGTCGGGGATGAAGGTATTCTTTTACCCGTCGCCACTGCATTACCGGATCGTTCCGGAAATCGCCTACGACATTAATGCAACCGTCATGTTCGGCACCAACACCTTCCTGGCCGGCTATGCGCGCTTTGCCCATCCCTACGATTTCTACAGTGTCAGGTACGTTTTTGCCGGTGCCGAGAAACTGCATGAAGAGACACGCAAGGTCTGGTCGGAAAAATTCGGCGTACGCATCTTCGAAGGCTACGGCGCGACCGAGACCAGCCCGGTACTGGCCGTCAACTCACCTATTTACAACCTGCCCGGTAGTGTCGGACGGCTGTTACCAGGAATTGAATACCATCTTGAGGACGTGCCTGGTGTGGATAACGGTGGACGATTGTACGTGAAAGGGCCAAACATTATGCTGGGCTATCTTTTAAACGAGAATCCCGGCGTACTTGTACCGCCGGCGTGTGAACTGGGTGAAGGCTGGTATGACACCGGTGATATTGTTGACATCGATTCCGATGGCTTTGTACATATCCGCGGCCGCGCCAAACGCTTTGCCAAAATCGCCGGTGAAATGGTATCGCTCACAGCGGTTGAGGAAACCGTTGGACAGCTCTGGTGCGACGCACTCCATGCCGTAGTCGCCCTGCCCGACAAGCAAAAAGGTGAACAACTGGTGCTGGTCACCGAACACAAAGAAGCTGAGCGCAGTGAACTGCTGGCTTTTACCCGCTCGAAGGGCATCGGCGAACTCAACGTGCCAAGGAAATTTGTCCCGGTCGCGAAACTGCCATTGATGGGTACCGGAAAAACGGACTACCCGGCGGTGCAGAAACTGGCGGAAGAGGTGCTGGCTCAGACCTGAGCAGACCTTCACTTTTCTTGTGTACCTACCACGGCATATTTCACCTCGTAGGAGCGGTCTCCTGACCGCGACAGCCGGTCACAACCATCGCGCCGAAGGGCG
>ENA-ORDP01000401-ORDP01000401.1-marine-sediment-metagenome-genome-assembly--contig:-NODE-401-length-28942-cov-8.795375_pt1 | contig 28942 bp, 22 predicted proteins | sample MGYA00248627_ERZ508539 | MGnify/ENA primary metagenome ERZ508539 (study PRJEB26208, sample SAMN05571518) | marine sediment metagenome | biome: deep sea; feature: Hydrothermal vent; material... | reverse complement strand
TTTTAGTGGTGAGTGGGAAGTCAAAAAGTTGGGCGAGGTAGCTGAGGTTGTAGGAGGAGGGACTCCAAACACAACCATTAATTACTATTGGAACGGAGATATTAATTGGTTTACGCCAACAGAAATAGGAATGACAAAATATATTAATCAAAGTCGAAGAAAAATTTCCAAAAAAGGGTTTTTAAGTTGTTCAGCAAATATGTTACCCAAAGGTGCGATATTATTAACATCCCGTGCTGGAATAGGAGATGTAGGTATTTTAATAAATGAGAGTTGTACAAATCAAGGATTCCAATCATTGATTGTAAGGGACGGGTATTATAATGAATTTTTATATTATCTGACAAAAATTCTCACAAATGTTTTTACTAAAAACGCGAGTGGTAGTACATTTTTAGAAATTAGTCCAAACAAAATCAGGCAAATTGAAGTAAATATCCCCAAATACGAAGAACAAATAAGCATCGCCAAAGTCTTATCCGATATAGATTCAGAAATAGAAGCATTAGAACAAAAGCGGGATAAATACAAAGCCATAAAACAAGGAATGATGCAGCAGCTATTAACAGGTAAAATAAGGTTAGTATGAGTAAAGTCGGTCAGCTCGAACGTGAAACACAAGATCGTGTCGTAGAACTTTTCAGAACAAAATTAAAATATGAATACTACGGCAATTGGGAAGAACGTGAAGGCAACAGCAATATAGAAATTGAATACTTAACCAAATTCCTTAAAGACAAACAACGTTATAGTACCGGCTTAATTAACAAAGCTTTATCTAAACTCGAAAAAGTTGCCGGTAATCAGAGCAATAATCTTTACGATATTAATAAGGAAGTCTATTCTCTTTTAAGATATGGTGTTAAAGTAAAAGAAGAACCGGGCGAACCGACCCAAACTGTTTGGCTAATTGATTGGAAAGAAATTGAGAATAATGAATTCGCCATTGCTCAGGAAGTAACTGTAAAAGGCACAAACACAAAACGTCCCGATATTGTAATTTACATCAACGGTATTGCAATCTGTGTAATAGAACTAAAGCGCAGTATGGTATCAATCTCCGAAGGTATAAGGCAAAACCTGACCAACCAAAAACCTCTTTTTATTCAGCACTTCTTTACAGCAATGCAGCTTATATTTGCAGGTAACGATACAGAGGGATTAAAGTACGGCACTATCGAAACCAAAGAAAAATATTATATGAAATGGAAAGAAGTGGATGAGCTTAAATATCCAGACCTTTCTAATAAAGCAATCAACAATATTACCTCTGGTTTAACCGATAATTTAGATAAGGAAATAGTACAGGTATTCTACAAAGAACGCCTGCTCGATATAATCCACAACTTTATTGTATTCGATAGAGGCATCAAAAAACTTTGCAGGCACAACCAGTATTTCGGTGTTAAAGCTGCTCACAAATTTATTAGAAAACGTGAAGGCGGAATAATTTGGCATACACAGGGCAGCGGTAAAAGTCTTTCAATGGTTTGGCTTGCAAGATGGATTCACGAAAATGTTACTGATTCCCGTGTACTTATTATTACAGATAGAGAGGAACTTGATGAACAAATTGAAAAGGTTTTTATCGGTGTAGATGAAAATATTTACAGAACAACAAGCGGTAACGATTTAATTGATAAACTTAATGCAACAACCCCCTGGCTTCTCTGTTCGCTTGTTCATAAATTCGGAAGAAAAGAAGAAGCTGATTACGAAGGATATATTGATGAATTGATAAGTAAGCTGCCTCAGGATTTCAGGGCAAAAGGTGATATTTATGTTTTTGTAGATGAATGTCATCGCACACAATCAGGCAAGCTTCATAGGGCAATGCGTAAAATTCTGCCGGATTCCTTACTTATCGGTTTTACCGGCACACCTCTGTTAAAATCAGACAAACCAAAAAGCATCGAAGTGTTTGGACCCTACATTCATACATACAAATTTGATGAAGGGGTTGCTGATAAGGTAATAGTCGATTTACGGTATGAAGCCCGAAAAGTTGAACAGGATATTCATTCTCAAGATAAAATAGATCAATGGTTCGAATCTAAAACTCAAGGACTTACGGAAGTTGCAAAAAATGAATTGAAAATGCGTTGGGCTTCGATGAAAAAAGTTTTAAGCTCTAAGGATAGATTATCAAAAATTGTTAACGATATTTTATTTGATATGGGAACTAAAGACCGCCTCCAAAACGGTAGAGGAAATGCACTCCTAATCTCCGGCAGTATTTATCAAGCTTGCCGTTACTACCAAATGTTTATAGACGCCGGATTTGATAAGTGCGCAATTATTACTTCTTATGTACCTTCTGAGAATGACATTAAACTGGAAGAAACCGGAGAGGAAGGATATACAGAAAAATTATTGCAGTATGAAATTTATCAGAATATGCTCGAGAGATTTGGTTACAAATCAAATCAGATTGATGAATTTGAGGAGGATGTAAAGAAAAAATTTGTAAATGAACCGGCACAAATGAAACTCCTGATTGTTGTGGATAAATTATTAACCGGTTTCGATGCACCCGCAGCAACATATCTTTATATCGATAAAAGTATGAGGGATCACGGATTATTCCAGGCAATCTGCCGCGTAAACCGCATAGATACTGATGATAAAGACTACGGTTATATAATTGATTATAGAGATCTCTTCAATACACTCGAAACTGCATTTAATGATTATACATCAGAAGCTTTCGATGCCTATGATTCCGAAGATGTAAAGGGACTTCTTTCTAACCGTCTCGATAAAGCGAAAGAGCGGCTCGATCAAACACTCGAAACTATTAAAGCTTTATGCGAACCAGTTGCACCGCCAAAAGGAACCAATGAATATATAGAATACTTTTGTGGAGATACTGCTAAGGTTGATGACATAAAGAAAAACGAACAAAAAAGGATTTCGCTTTACCGAAGTACCGTTTCACTTATAAGAGCTTATGCAAACATTGCTAATGAAATGATAGAAGCTGGATATTCACGCCAGCAGATTGAGCAAATTAAAAAAGATGTTAAGTATTATGAAAATTTAAGATTGGAAATAAAACTTGCAAGCGGTGATGCAATCAACTTAAAAGCTTACGAGCCGGCAATGAGGCATTTAATTGATACTTATATAGGTGCTGAAGAATCAAAAATAATCTCGGCTTTTGATGATTTGAGTCTTGTACAGCTTATTGTTGAAAGAGGAGAAAATGCTATTAATTCATTACCGGAAAATATCAGAAATAATAAAAGAGCTGTAGCAGAAACCATTGAAAATAACTTACGCAGAGTTATTATTGAAAAAAGACCGACCAATCCTAAATATTACGAAAAGATGTCCGAACTACTGAATGAATTAATTGAACTTAGGAAACAAGAAATAAAAAATTACGAAGAATACCTAAAGAGAATATTGGAACTTACAAAGCAAATATCAGATCCTGCCAAGTCTGTTCAGTATCCGAAAACATTGAATACAAACGCTAAACGTTCTTTATATGACAACTTAGGTAATAATGAAGAATTGGCTATGAATATTGATAAAGAAATCTGCAGTGTTAAAAAGGATAATTGGCGTGGAAATATAATAAAAGAACGTCAAGTAGAATATGCAATTAAGAAATACATTGCTAATGAAGCCGAAGTTAAAAGAATTTTTGAAATAGTTGAGATGCAAAAAGATTATTAAAATGCACAAACTTACAATAAATGATATAACAATTGATGTAGTTCGTAAGGAAATCAAAAACTTGCACTTGAGCGTTAATCCACCGGATGGCAAAATCAAAATTGCCTCGCCATTAAGAATTGATGATGAAGCAATTCGTTTGTTTGCAATTTCAAAAATTTCGTGGATAAGAAAACAACAAAATAAATTTGAGAACCAAGCAAGACAATCAGCAAGAGGGTATGTGTTGGGTGAAAGCCATTATCTTAAAGGTAGAAGATATTTATTGAATATTATTGAAGAAGATAATTTGAAGGGTTCACAAATTGTTGTTAGTAATAAACACATAAACTTATACGTTAGAAATGGAGTTTCTGTCGAACAAAAGAAAAAGTATTTTATAGAATGGTATAGAAAAGAATTAAAGCACGAAATACCAGTACTCGTCGATAAATGGCAAAAGAAAATTGGTGTTGAGTTAAACGGTTGGCAAGTTAGGCAGATGAAAACCAAATGGGGTTCGTGCAACATTGAGAATAAAACTATCCTCATAAATCTTGAACTTGCAAAGAAACCAATTATTTGTTTAGTCTACATAATAGTTCACGAGTTAGTGCATTTGTTGGAAAGATATCACAATGATAGATTCATAGATTTAATGAATAAATATTTACCCAACTGGAGATTTTTAAGAGAAGAGCTGAACAGTTTCCCCATTAGTCATGGAGAATGGACGTATTGAAGGATTATTAAAGAAAATCAAAGAAGTTTACTTTATATATAATCTTTTTTTATTTCTAATCTTGCTCTTTCTGATATCGAGCTCGTAATACCTTTTTATCAATTTTACCGACACTGGTTTTTGGGATTTGTTCAACAATAATAAATTTATCCGGTATTGCCCATCTTTCGATATTACCTGTTTTAACATGCTCCATCAGTTTTCCGGAACATTTATCGACAATTATTTTTTCTTTACAATCCGGTTTGGGAACAATATAAGCAACCGGTCTTTCACCCCATTTTTCGTCGGGTACTCCAATAACCGCAACATCGGCAACTTCTTCACATTGACTTATCATACTTTCCAATTCTAAAGAAGAGATCCACTCGCCCCCGGTTTTAATCACATCTTTTAACCGATCGGTAATTCTAAAATATCCTTCTTCATCCCGGTAAGCAATATCGCCGGTATGCAGCCATCCGTCTTTCCACAATATTTCCGATTGAGCTTTTAGCTTAAAATAACCTTGAGTAAGCCATGGAGCACGGACAACAATTTCTCCCACATGGTTTTTGCCCGGAGGTAATTCATTTCCGTTAGAATCAACTACTTTCATTTCTACAAACGGTACCGGAAAGCCCGCCCGAGTAATAACATCAACTTTCTGTTCTTGGTTATAATCAAGCATATAATTTTTAAGATGGGCTATTGTTAAAATTGGACAGGTTTCAGATAGACCATAACCTGCAGCTACTTTAATATTGCGTTCCATCGCCTTTTGTGCCAATCCTTTAGAAAGAGCAGACCCTCCGATGACTACTTTCCACTTACTAAAATTAATATCTTTTGTCGCCGGACTCGATAAAATCATTTGTAAAATTGTCGGCACGCAGTGTGAAAAAGTAACTTTATGCTTTAAAAATAATTTAATTATCATTTCAGGTTCATAACGACCAGGGTAAATCTGTTTAACGCCCATTAAGGTAGCCATATATGGGACACCCCAAGCATGCACGTGAAACATCGGTGTAAGCGGCATATAAATATCAGTACAATTAAAGTTAGCCGGTTCCGGGTGCATACTTAAATCCGCTAAACCGGATATAGCATGCAATACTAACTGTCGGTGTGTAAAATAAACACCTTTAGGATTTCCTGTTGTTCCGGTAGTGTAAAATGTTGTGGCAATAGTGTTTTCATCAAAATCCGGAAACTCAAAAGTACCGTGTTGATCGGTTAATAATTTTTCATATTCTCCTACAAATTCAAATTTGCTTTCCGGTAATTCGCTGTTGTCATCAATAACAATTATCTTTTTTACCGACTCAAATTTTGGATACATAATATTTACTATCGGGAAAAAATCTTTATGAACAATTAAGATTTTGTCTTCGGCATGGTTTATTGTATAGAGCATCTGTTCGGGTGAAAGCCGTATGTTAATTGTATGAAGGATGGCTCCAATCATCGGTACGGCAAAATAATTCTCCAGGTATCTATGACTGTCCCAATCCATTACGGCAACCATATCACCTTGTTTAACATCAAGACTTGTTAATAAATTTGCAAGTTTATTAATGCGTTTGTAAAAATCGGCATAGGTGTGTTCGACTGTATCTCTATAAATAATTTTTTGTTCAGGATTCCACTGTAGGGATCTCGTTAATAATTTTTTAATTAATAACGGGTATTCATAACCGTAGCTGCCGTTGTTTTTCATAACGTACCTTTTATTTTTTGTCTTTTGAAATTACTAAATTTTTTAATTATTAAAATCTATTAATTTTACATAAATCTTTAAAAAGGAATAACTATAAAATATTTGTTGATAACTCAAAATTTGAATACCCAACTACCGGATTTTCCGTATGAATTTTCTTGGGAATGTCCGCTTGATCTGTTAAAACGAAGTAAAGACAAAATACCGTTAACTGCATTTCATATTTTCTTAAAACATTAATTTACGAAATATCTTTTGTAAAGAAATTAAGAACTGAGTATCAATTGATAAGCAGGCTCATTATATAATTATCTATAAATTTTCCGTGGATGCAAATTTCTCTTTTTAATTTTCCCTCAATTTCAAAACCGAAATCTTCATATAATTTCACGGCTTTTTTATTATCGACACATACTTTTAAATTTATTCTTCGAGTTACACCGTTACTTTTTGCCCAGTTTATCATTTCATCCATAAGAAGTTTTGCGATTCCAAAACCCCAGTAATTTTTTAGAACAGCAATACCGAATTCCCCGTTATGTTTTGTCCTTTCTTTTTGTGCAGAAAACAGGGATAAACTGCCTACCGGTTTTCCATTAATTTCAGCGAGCAGCATTAAATTGTTTTTAGTTTCATTTTGTTTTTTTATTAATATTTTCTCTTCTTCTAAACTTAGCGGGAACCCGTTTTTACCAAAGGATAAATAATCCGTTTCTCCGCCCATTTTATTTAATAAATTTATCAAGTCTTGAGCATCACTTTCTTTGATACTTCTAATAATAAGTGTTGTATTATTTTTTAATTGTTTTTGTGTTTTCATTAAGTAAGAATTTTTATTAACTAATAAATTATTTCTCAATATGATATAATATACCGTAGACAAAAGGAGACCAAATTGATGTTTCAATATTAGCTTTCTTCAAAGCTTCGTTAACCCATACATTGCAAGTTTTGTAGAATGAAAAACTGCCGTGTGCTTCAAAAAAATAATCATTTTTTGTATACCCTGAGACTCCGATTTTTATGAATTTCTTTTTCTTATCTTTTTGAAAAGTGCTTTCAATAAATGAGCTCAAATTTTCCAATTGGATCTCACACAAATCTATTTTTTTCCATTGCACATAAGATGTTTTGTAAAAAACAATATGCATAGCAGTTTCACTTTTCAGGAACAAGGCTTTGAATGCAGTACTAAAAGTTAAATCACCCCAGGTGGGAGTATTAATATAAAACTCTTTATCTCCCCAACCGAATGAAATGTATCTAACACCATCCTGAACTTGTAAATTGTCCATAAAACTTTTTTTCAGATATTTTACAGGAACAACAATATCCAAATGAATTCCATTTGATGAAATAAAAATTTGTTCTGTTTTTACACAATCAAGTTTTTGTGTTTTAGTGCTAATGAAAGATAATATAGCAGCAATAAAAAAATACCCTGCGATAAATGCAAATAAAATCCAAACAGTTCTTTTAAGATAGATAAAAAATCTTTTCATTTAATTATTAAGCTATCTATTTAATTTCTTTCTTTTCTACAAGATAGAAAAAAGATACAAAACAGCAATGATTATATTTGTAAAGGAATAAATTCCTATGGGAACTCATACCGGTGCAATTCATAGTCTGGGTATTAAGAAAGGACATCGACAGTTGTAAGATTAGGCGGCTATTTAATCAATAAGTAAAGAAAGAAGTAGTGAAACATATCTCAAAATGCAAATATCCAAAGAGAGACAACTAATTTATCAAGTCGCGTTTCCCCGGCTAAAACAGTTAAACTTACAAGCATTACTATAGTTGCTGCTTCTCTTGTTTTTTCCTTTTAGTTAAGTAACTTATAAATAACTTCTTAACAAAGATATTTTTGTCAAGTATTTTAATAAAATAACTTTTGTCAAATCAAATTATAATTTATGGCTAATATTGGGAGATACATTAAACTATACTGAAATGGTAGAATTTAACAGTTAACAAGAACTTCTTTGAGAAAAAATTTATCTCATTTTTTTATAGCTCATTTTTCGGAACGACGGCATTAAATATGTAATTGCCCCAAACCTGCCAATCATAAATGCAAGTGTAGCTGCTACGGCACCAACTGCATTAAAATATTTAATTGATATAAAGAGAACTAATAATATTCCGATAACTTCCGTAATAGTAGCCCAGGTTATAGGTTTGGTATATCTTGATTCCACAAGTACTGATCTTTGAAAATTAATTAAAACTGAAAACCCCGGCATTAATATCATAATTATTAATGGTAGTTTTGCAAACTGAGTTAATTCTAATGATAAACCGGAAACGGTATTAAACCAAAAATCTGATAAAGGCGTAAATGCGATTAAGCCGAGTGCTACAACGGTTATAATTCCTAAAAATGCCGCGAAATTTTTTAATGCCTGGTAACTGCCTTCATATTTGCCGAGCAATGCAATACCTACCTCTTGAAATGAAAGCCCAAGGCTTCTAAAAATAAAAACAAAAGATGTAATAACCGGAAGAACAGCAAGGGATTCAATAGGGAAAGGGCTTTGTCCAATAAAGAAAGTAACAAGCGGCTGAACTGTAAGAGAAATAATAGAAGTTAATGCAAGAGGATAATAAAAACTATAGATACCTTTGTATGTAAGAATTTCATCTTTTAAGTTTAAAACCGTATCGTTTTTTAATTTTTTTACAATTCCCCATGCCATAATTCTACTTGCTACTGCTTCGCAAGAAACTCCAAGTGATAAGGCTGAAGCCCCGACCATAACACCGTCAAGATTACTGAAGAAATAAAGTCCAAAAGCAGTTATACTCATCGAAGACAACCTAATAACAGTACCGTAGGCGACTCTTCTTGTTAGGTTATTTCTAATAAGTATACCCTGATAAAATCTTCTATAACCGATTGCACCAGGCCAGGGAAGAAGTATTATCATTGCTTTATAAGTTAAGTCGGCAACGTGTTGAGGAAGTTCTATGATACTGATTGCAAAAAAATGGAATATACCAGGAATTATAAAAGCAAGCATAAATAATGTAACTACGGTATTAAGTGCGTATATAAAATTTCTAAGTTTTATAAATGATTGCCTGTTTTTTACTAAAGCAGTAGAAGCACTCATAATCATAATTACAGGTGCTTCAATCATCAAGGCAAATGAAAAAGCAACTCCGTAAGCAGCAAGGTTAAATTTTGGTTCAATCATTCTGGCTATTATGGCTGCAAGGAATGGACCCTCGACTGACATCATTAACCAGGTTGCGGCAAGAGGCACCCAGAACTTGAATATGGTTTTATATGTTAATTCTTTTTGTGTGATTAATTTTTCATTTAGTTAAATACATATATAGTTTAATTATTTTCTTACGATTCATATAATCAGTATAAAAAAATATGCTCCCCATTTATACTAATTTTAATGTTAATATTATAGAAAATAATTAACTTAAAAAATTGTATAAAATAACTTTATCAAATAAATGTGGTGAATTATATGAAAACCAATCGTGCGGTCACATTTTTATCTTTAATAATAATTATTTTCTTTTCTGTAATTATTGAAGCCCAACAAAAAAGTGAATATAAAAACTTACAAGATGCTCTACTTTCAAGGGGTAAACTATCCGGCAGTTCGGGACCAAAAAATATAAATTGGATTGACAACGGGAACAAATACACCTTTACGGCGAAGAACCCTAAAACAAAAAAAAATGAAATCCTATCATTTAATCCCAAAACATTAAAAGAAGAATTAATCTTTAGTATAGGTGATCTTAAATTTCCCGGAACTGATAAACCCTTCAATTACAGATCGTTTCAATGGGACAAAGATTCAAAACATTTAGTATTTCAAACCAATTTTAAAAAGATATATAGAAGGTCAGGGAACTCTGATTATTACATTTATTCTTTAAAAACAAAAAAATTAAAACTTGCAGCAAAAAATGCAAGAACAGCTGAACTTTCCCCCGATGGTTCAATGGTTGGATACGAAAGAGACGGCAATATGTTTGTCTATAATTTTGCCGGTAACAAAGAAACTCAGCTTACAAGCGATGCAAAGGATAAAATTTTTAACGGGCATTATGACTGGGTTTATGAAGAAGAATTCGGACAGGCACAGGCTTGGAACTGGTCACCGGATAATAAATATATTGCATACTGGCAATTTGACGAAAGCCCTGTTCCGATAATTCAGCTAACCGATTATCAAGGTCTTCATCCCAAATATGAAAAAATACCGATACCTCAAGTTGGCGACCCAAATCCATTAGTAAGGATCGGGGTTGTAAATGTAAAAACAAACAAAAACATTTGGATTGATACAGGAGAAAAAGGGGATTATTACATTCCAAGAATATATTGGACAAGCCAACCTTCCGTTCTAGCAGTTATGATTTTAAACAGGGCACAGGATCAAGTTAAAGTTTATTTCTTTAATGTTGAAACCGGAAAAGTGAATTTGGTTTTTGAAGAAAAATCAAATACCTGGATTGATGTTTATGATTTTTACGCCCGTGTAAATGATATGATAACATTTCCTAAAAACTCAAAAGAATTCTTTTGGATTTCCGACAGAGACGGTCATCAACATATATATAGATATAACTACAACGGTGAATTAATAAATCAAGTTACAAAAGGGGATTGGACGGTTGTAAAAGTTCAGGGCATAGATACAAAGAAAAAGAAAATTTATTATGAATCTACCGAAGACTCACCTTTAGAAAGACAGCTTTATTCTATTAATTTTGACGGATCAGGAAAAACTAAAATTTCCAAAGTTGCCGGTAGACATAGATTCAATTTTTCACCAAACTCAAAATATTTTATTGATGTTTATTCCAATGTAAATTTGCCGAGACAAGTTGAATTATGGAGTACGGAAAAAGGTATGTTAAAAAAACTTGCCGATAATAAATCCGTAAATAAATTTTTAGAATCGCACAAATATTCGCCAAAGGAATTATTAAATTTTACAACTTCGGACGGACAGAAAATTGACTATTACATGATTAAGCCTTTTAATTTTAATAAAACAAAGCAGTACCCGGTTATCTTTTCAATTTACGGCGGACCGGGTTCGCAGTCTGTATATAATTCTTTCGGGTCAAATACTCTACACCAATATCTTGCACAAAAAGGGTATATAATTGTTAATGTAAATAACCGCGGAACTGCAAATTACAGCAGTAAATTTATGAAGGTAGTTTATAAAAACTTAGGTAAATGGGAAAGCAACGACTTTGCCGAAACAGCTAAATATTTATCAAAATTACCCTATGTGGATTCTACAAGAATAGCAATTATGGGTACAAGTTACGGGGGTTACAGCACACTGTTTACAATGACAAGCTATCCTAAAATATTTAAAGTTGGAATTGCAAATTCTCCTGTTACTGATTGGCGTTTGTATGATGATATTTATACAGAAAGATATATGGGTTTATTAGCTGATAATGAAAAAGGATATATTGAAAGCTCACCAACCACACACGCATCAAATATTACAGGTAAACTTTTGCTTATACATTCTGCAAAAGATGATAATGTTCATCCTCGTAATACAATGCAGTTTATTACTGCTCTAACAAATGCAGGAAAGGATGCGGATTTTAGGTACTATCCACTCGGAGCGCACGGAGCTGTTTATAGTTTACCGAGTTACGTGTTGTTAATGAAAGTTTATTATAACTTCTTGGATAGAAATTTAAAAGGTGGTAAAGATCAAATAGTTATAAACAAATAAGATAAAAAAAAGGGACGCTAATTTGCGTCCCTTAAAAAAAATAAAAATTAATTTATCCTAAATAGGCTTTTAGGTTTTTACTGCGTGAAGCATGTTTTAATCTTCTTAAAGCTTTTTCTTTAATTTGTCTAACTCGTTCACGGGTTAAATCAAATTTTTCACCTATTTCTTCTAACGTTGCAGACCTTTCACCGTTAATACCGAAGTAAAGCATTAGTACCTTTGCTTCCTTTTCGGTAAGTGTGGATAAAGCACCTTCAACTTCTTTCTTTAAAGATTCCTGCATCAAACTAGTATCAGGTGAAGGATGATGCTTGTTCGGTATAACGTCAATTAAACTGTTTTTATCGTTATCCCCGGAAAAAGGAGCATCCATTGAAACGTGACGACCGGATATTTGAAGGGCATAAGCAACATCTTCAGGTTCCATTTCTAAAATATTAGCAAGCTCACTTGTCGTCGGTTTTCTTTCAAACTCCTGTTCCAAATCACGATATGCTTTGCTGATTTTACTCAATGAACCAACCCTGTTTAAAGGAAGTCTTACAATCCTTGATTGATCGGCAATAGCCTGCATAATAGACTGCCTTACCCACCAAACAGCATAAGAGATAAATTTAAAACCTCTTGTTTCATCAAATCTTTTAGCTGCTTTAATCAAGCCAAGGTTACCTTCGTTAATAAGATCACCAAGAGAAAGACCTTGATTTTGAAACTGTTTTGCGACACTAACAACAAACCTAAGATTTGCTTTAGTTAATTTATCTAAAGATGCACGGTCCCCCTTTTTAATTTTAATTGCAAGCTCAATTTCTTCATCAGGGGTTAGTAAGTCAACTTTACCAATTTCCTGTAAGTACTGATCTAAGGATTTACTTTCGCGGTTTGTGAATTGTTTCGTAATTCTCAATTTACATTCTCCTTGTTATTTTAATTTCAAATCTACCTATCGGTAGACACGTTCTATACATCTTCCCGGAGTAAAAAGTTCCGAATCCGGTTCAAAATATCGACAAAAAAAAGATAACAAATATACAAAAGTTTATTGTTAATCTAAAATCAATTTAAAATATAATTATTGCAGAAATGAGATATGAGTCAATAAATTTTCTCTATTTTGCTATTATTGAATTAAATTCGGCGTTTTTCTCAAATTACCATTTTTTATTAAAAACGTAGTGTTTATCTCATTTGTATTACGATATTTTTTTATTTATTATATAAATAATAATTGTAAAAAACAGAGAGGTTATTTTGATGAAACATTTTAAAATATCAGCATTAATTTTTCTGCCTTTCTTTTTATTTCTGCAGGGTTGCTCTTCATCTGTTTATGAAATCGGCACAAAAACTGAATTAAACAAAAAATACGATACCGAATTTCCTTATAGAGACAGTTCACCTGTTTTGGAAAAGGTGGCTGAGACCATCCATAGAATAAGCAGTATAGCTTTTTATGAAGCTTATGTTTACAATAAAAATAGTAAACTGAAATTAAAAGATATCAACACCGACAATTTAGAAGCTAATGCCATTGAAAAAATATTTTTTAATAAAACAAGTTCCGGTACCGGAACAACAATTTATTCCGAAAATAGAAAACTGGCATTGTTAACTTGTAACCACATTGTAAATTATCCTGATACCATCATTACATATTGGGCTGATAAAAATGGTGCAGTAACAAATTTTGTTAAAAGTATATCAGTAAAAAAGAATGAAAATATTTATGCAGTTGGTTTCCCCCAATTAAGTAAACTCAAAATTATAGCTTCGGATAAGAAAAGTGATTTGGCTTTGTTAGGCGTTACCTTTTCTGTTGATTATCCAGGTAAATTTCCTGTTTTTTCTTTTCCGATAGGGAAATCAAATCAGTTAGACTGGGGAACTTTTGTTTATCTTTTTGGCTTTCCGATGAATTACAAAATGCTTTCAAGAGCTATAGTTAGTAAACCGAATAATAATGATGGCGGTCTTTTTTTAATTGACGGCGTTGTAAATAGAGGATTCAGCGGCGGGTTGGTGTTGGCAATAAGAGACGGTATTCCAAACATTGAATTAGTAGGCATAATTCGTTCTGTTCCAAAAGACATTTTATACAGTCTTCAACCGGAGGAATTAAAAAATAATAGACGATACGATCCGTTAGTTCCTTACAAAGGTAATGTTTATTTAAATGCTGAAGAAAGAATTAAATATGGTATAACCGAAGTAATTTCAACTGAAATGATTGAAAAATTTTTAACATCTCATCAGAAACAGATTTCAAAAGAAGGATTTGGGTTGATAAAATTTTCTACTAATAAATAGAAAATATTTTTTTGTATATTTATCGCAATTAATTTTTCAAAATATTATAAAACAAATGGTGAATAGGTGAAAAAATATTTGTCTTTGAAAAGTGTAGATGAATGGAACCAATATAAAATATCAAATAAAAATATAGAAACTATTGTGTTTAAATTCAGTCCCACCTGTTCAATAAGTTCTTCGGCAGAAAATAGGATTAATAGTTGGTATGCAGATTTAGAAGAAAGTGTTGATCTGAATATTGTAAAAATAGACGTTATCAATTCACGTTTATTAAGCCAATCATTAGCAGATGAGTTTAATATTATTCACCAATCTCCCCAGGTTATTTGGCTTGATAAGAATGGGAATATAAAATGGAATGCAAGTCATCATAAAATTACAAAAGAGGCTTTGGAGGAAATACTGAACGGTAAAAAAGTAAGTTCTTAAGGAAGATTCTTTAGTAGATTTATGTTTCTATTTTCTCCAGCCACAACAAGAGTATCGTTTTCATTTATAACATAATCAGGACTCGGTATTGCTTTGACCTTTTCTTTCTTCTTTATTTTTGTTTTTATTGAAAGAACATCAACACCATATTTAGCCCTTATATTTAATTGTTTAATTGATTTTCCGATAAATGATTTAGGTGGTGGAATTTCCGATATAGAATAACCTTCCATGAAACGAACTTCCGGTTCTTCGTCCTTCATTACAATGCTGCTTGCTAAGTGGGATGATATTTCTCTGACTTCAATGGCTTTTAAATAAGCATCTAAAATATCTTTTCTCCAAAGCATACCGATAATTTTCTTATCTTTTTTATTGTTAACTACGGGTACACCTTCCTGATTAAATCTGCCTATTTTGTTGAGTGCCTCAGAACATGAATCATCAGGGGTAACAATATCAAAATCAGTTTTGGCAATATCATTAGCAATTAATACATTTTTAAGAATATCTTTTTCGTACAAATAATTCTTAACATCATTTAGGAACAAAACACCAAGTATTTTCTTGTTCGAATCTACAACCGGGTATTCCGGACTTTTACTTTTAATAACAGTATTTATAACCCTGCTAAAATTATCTGTTGCATTAATTGTATCACAATTTTTGGAATAAACTTCGTCAACAGGTATTCCTTCAATTATATTTGAGTCCGTACCTTCTTTAATATTTATATTTCTTAAAACGAGTTTTAATGTATATATAGACTCACGCGATAGTTTAGATGAGACTATCATACTTATTATACAGGTAATCATCAAAGGTAAAATGATTCGATAATCTGATGTAATTTCAAACACAATGATGATTGCAGTGATCGGTGCTCTTGTTGTACCGGCAACAAGTCCCCCCATAGCAACCAAAGCATAAGCATTTGCCGGAGCTGTAATGTTTGGAAAATATGAATGAACAACCGTACCGAAAAAATAGCCGAGCATGGCTCCCATAAAGAGTGAGGGCGCAAAAATACCACCCGAACCGCCTGAACCAAGAGTAATTGAAGTAGCAAATATTTTTGCGAATATTAAAATAATTGCAATATACCAGAGCATATCGCCTTTTAAGGCTAAGTTTATTGACTCATAACCAACGCCCATAATTTGGGGATATGCCAAAGCAACAATTCCTAAAATCAGTCCGCCAAGAACCGGTTGTAAATATTCGGGGAATTTAATTTTGTTGTCAAAAACATCTTCCGAGTAATAAAGGGCTTTTATAAAAAGATATGAAATAACACCACTTAAGGCTCCTAAAATAAAATAAAAAATAATTTCATAAGGTGTAGCAAGTTCATACTTGGGAACCAAGAAAGCCACAAAATCACCTTCAAACATACGTGATATTACTGTTGCCATTACAGAAGAAATAACAATTGGAGAAAACTGTGCGACAGTAAAATCCATCAAAACAATTTCAACAGCAAAAAGCGCCCCGGCAATTGGCGCATTAAAAGCAGCAGCTATTCCTGCTGCCGCCCCACAACCGACTAAAGTTTTAAGTCTTTTCTTTGGTACTCTGAAAAATTGACCAACCGTAGAACCAATACTTGAACCAATCTGAATAATGGGACCTTCCCTACCTACGGAACCCCCGGTACCAATTGAAAGAGCAGAGGCTAATACTTTAACAAATGCAACCCTTGCTCTTATAAATCCGCCTTTTAATAATATAGCCTGCATAACTTCCGGTACACCATGTCCCTTAGCTTCCGGAGCAAAAAAGTAAATAAGCGGACCTGCTAATAGCCCACCTATCATTGGGATTAAGAGTATTAAATACCAGGGTGTGTTAATAATATTCTGTAGTAAGCCGTCTGGTCCTTGAAATGAAATATCGGAAATTAATTTAATTAAAGCTCGAATTGCAATTCCACCGAAGCCGCCTAATATACCAATGATAATTGCGATAATTATCATAAATGTGTGTTCTGTCATATTAGCTCTTTCAAGAAGAGTAACTGAACGAAGGGAAATTTTAGTGTATATTTTTTTAATCAATTATTTTCTCAAATCAAATAACATCAGGCAGAATAAAGTAAATATCATAATACAATAATAGAATATTATGTTTAATCAATCAAATAAGTTAAAATTAGGAACAATAATATATCAATTTGAAAATAAGAATTAACAGGCGTAACAGTTACTACAATTTTTCTGTTATCAAGAGCAGCAAATATTTACTAACTATCTTTCTTTAATTTTTGGGCAAGTATATTGTTCCAGATTGCTATTTCTATTTTGGTTAATGGTGTAAGAGGAGGTATGCTAACATATCTACTATTATTGCATGCATAATATATTTGGTCATATTTATTTTTGAAAAAATAAATATCAAAATAAAAGATTACTCATAATTCTAAATAATAATCGAACATAGCAAATAGGTTATACAGTCAATAAATATGAGACCTTTTCAGAAATTTCGTCCAGGTCATACGGTTTATAAAAAACAGAACTTACGTTTTCTCTAATTTCTTTCTCAATAGTTTTTAAGCTTGATTTATAAACATATGTAATAATAACAGGTATATTGTAATTATTAGAATTAAAATCCTTGCAAAAATTTTCAACCTTTAAGCTTGGGTCTGTGTCTAAAAATAATAAATCAGGGTGTACAGCCAATGTAATTTTGTCCAGCAATTCAAAATTGGTTGTAGTTATTACGTTAAATTTATTTTGTAAATAAACTAGAAGACTTAAGCATAAGTTGAAGTCTTTGCTAAAAAACAAAATTGTTTTCATTGGTTATATTTTACCGAATTAAGTTTAACATTTATAGATGAATATCTATTTCTGTGCCAATTGATTGATTATTTTAGTCAGTGGGTTATTGACTAAACGACTGAAAAACGAAGTTTTCAATAAAAAAATAAATTCATTTTTAATGTTATTCTTGTATATGAAAAAAATGACTAAAAATTATTATGAAATTTGAGAAATATTTACCTTTTTTATGAATTTATCCCTAATTCCTTTAATCTTCTATAAATAGTCGATAATCCTACCTTTAATTGTTCAGCAGTTTTTTCTTTATCATTATTGTTAGCCTCAAGTGCTTTCATAATAAAGTTTTTTTCAAATTTTTTTACCGAGCTTTCCAAAGAACCAATATTATGATAATCAGAAGTGATTGAACCTATTGAAAAGCTGTCAGGTAAATTATTCATTGAAATAAATTCATCGCGGCAGAATATTACCGCACGTTCAATAACATTTTCTAATTCTCTTACTTCACCTTTCCACTCGTGTGAAATCAGCGCTCTTATTGTGTCATCAGTAAAACCTTTAATTTTTTTATTCATTTCTTTTCTATACTTATTTAAGAAATGGTCTGCAAGCAAAGGTATATCGTCTGTTCTATCTTTTAAGGAAGGTAAATCAATTTCTATTACATTTAACCTGTAGTATAAATCTTCTCTAAAATTTCCGTTAGCAATTTCTTTTTTTAGGTCTCTGTTTGAAGACGCAATAAACCTAACGTCTATTTTAATAGCTGAAGAAGTTCCGACGGGTGTTATTTCTTTTTCCTGCAATGCACGTAACATTTTTACTTGTAAGTTTAGAGGCATTTCACTTATTTCATCAAGAAATAATGTACCGCCGTTTGCTGCTTTTATTAAACCTTCTTTGTCAGTAACTGCACCTGTAAAAGCTCCTTTTTTGTGTCCGAAAAGTTCGCTTTCAATTAGGTTTTCAGAAATTGCTCCACAATTAATAGCTAAAAACGGTTTCTTTTTTCTTTTACTTTTAAAATGTAATGATCTAGCTACGAGTTCTTTTCCTGTTCCGCTTTTTCCTGTGATAAGTACGGAACTATCCGTTTCAGCTACCGTATCTATTATTTCATAAATTCTTTTTATAGGTGAACTTTTTCCAACAATATTTTCAAAATCATAATCACGGTGTATTTCATTTTTCAGTATTTTGTTTTCAAGGAGTAATTTTTTCATCTCAAACAATTTATTTACTTTAATTAAAAGTTCATCAAAATCAATGGGTTTTAAAATATAATCACTTGCTCCATTTCTCAGTGCTGCAATAGCAGTGTCTAAAGAACCGTATGCAGTAATTACAATAATAGAAGTCTGAATATCAAGTTTTACAATTTTTTCGATTAGTTCCGCACCTTTCATTACAGGCATTTCAAGGTCTGTAATAACAAGTGAAAAAGGTTTTTCTACAATCTTATCATAAGCTTCTTTTCCGTTTGAAGATTCTTCAACCTCATAACCTTCTTTCTTTAAAATAAAGGATAAAGAATCTTTAATTATTTCTTCATCGTCAACGATAAGTATATTATTTATCATTTTTTTTAAGTTTGAGTTGGTAATGTTATAAAAAATTTAGTTCCAATATCTCTTTTACTTTCTACCATAAGTTCCCCTTGCAAACTTTTTACAATACCATAGCTAACCCATAAACCAAGTCCGGTACCACGACCTTCTTTTTTTGTTGTATAAAATGGTTCAAATATTTTTTCCAAGTCTTCTTCAAGGATGCCAATTCCCGTATCACTTAAAACTATATTTACATTTTCGTCATCAATAGATGAGCTAACTGTAATTTGTTTTGGTTTATTTTTATTAGGATTATCTAAAATACTATCAACAGCATTTAGTAATATATTAATAAAAACTTGTTGAATTTGATCTGCAACAAGAAGCAATTTTGGAATATTTTCTTCAAGATTTATAATAAATTCAATTTCTTTATTTTTAGTTCCCACTTCAATTATATCAATAGCTCCTTCTAATTGTTTATTGATATCCGTTAATTGAAGTTCGTAGGTTGAAGGTCTTGAAAAGTCTACAAGGTCTCTAATTATTTTTGATATTCTGCCCACCTGACTTCTGACCAAGCTTAATTTTTCTTTTGCAAAATCATCAGTTGTAGACCTAAGTACCACCTGAACAAGAGCGGAAATAGATGCTAACGGATTCCCAACTTCATGAGCCACACCAGCAGCCAAGGTTCCCATACTCTCCATTTTTTGAGTATGGATTAGCTGTTTTTCAAGCATTTTCTTTTCTGTTATATCCCGGTGAATTCCAAAATAACTCGTCACTTTTCCATCATTATCAAGAATTGGTGAAATTAAAAGCTGAGTGTAAAAGGGGGTCCCATCTTTTTTCTTATTTTCTATTTCACCGGACCAAACATTTCCAGCAGAAATTGTTTTCCACATATTTTTCCAAAACTTTTCCGGATGTTTTTTACTTCCGAAAATCCTAGGGTTCTGACCGAGCAATTCTTCTTTTAAATAACCGCTCACTTTTACAAAGGCAGGATTAACGTAGATCATTTCACCATCTAAATTAGTTATTTGCAAAGGATTGACTGTATTTTCAGCTATTGAGTAAAATTGTAAAAAATCTTTTTCAAGCTGTTTCTTTTCTGTTATATCTCTGACATTTGCAAAACAATGTTTTGGAGTTCCGTGGTTATTAGAAAAATAGGGAGAAAAAAGAAGATTAAAATTCCAGGTTTTATTGTTGGTGGTTAAAGTGGTTGATAAATTTTGACTCTTTTTTTCACTGATACTTTTAAAGAAGAATTTCTCGATCTTTTCTTTATTCTCATCAGAAAAAATATCAAAGAAAGAAGTGTTTTTTAATTCATCTTCGGTCTTTAATAAATATTTTTCTGTTGACTTATTTGATTTTATAATTAGTCCTTTTTCTGATAAAAAGAAACACATTCCGTAGAAATCATCAAATAACTCAAACCCGAATTTAAAATCTTCTTTTTCTTTCAAAATTATACTCATAAAGTGAAAATTATAATTAAAATCTTACTAATTTCCTTTTATAAAGCTTCTAATTAAATATTTAAAATTCATTTAATCTTTCTTTCTAAAAATGAAAAAACAGATTTAAATATAACCTTTATTCTCTCTTCTGACAATTTGTTAATAGTATTTCTCTCAAATGGAAAAGGAGTATTTGTCTTAACTAAAATATTATCAAAAATAAAACAATTTTGAGCATTTTCTTAAAAAAATAATTGGAATGAAGATTGATAGTATAAAACTGTAATCTTTGTAAAACTATATATTTTATAAACTACTTTAAGAGTTAACGTAGTTATTAAGAAATATAGTTGTAACTTCAGTTGTTTTTAAGCTGAACTAAAAGATTACAACGTTTTGTTATTTGGTTATTTATCATTAAAAAATTAGATAGCCAAACCATTCAAAAAAACCTACCATGGCATGGTGTTGGATTAGGCTACGACACCGTGCCTTCTTTATTTTAAAAAGAATGTTCGGTAAGAATTATTTTATTAGTTTAATTAAAAAAGAAATGAGAACTATTCGTCAAAGGTTCCTTACTTGAATATTATTCGGGTTATAGTTTATAGCCCCACGAATGTTGAGGATGCGTTAAAAATGAATCGACAAACTTTTTTAATCGTTTTAATGATTTATAATTTTTGAATATTTTCGGTATTATTTACTCTCAAGTGCAGGTTAATTTATCACAAAGATGATTTTGCATGCATAAGTTCTGCACACAGAATTGCACCGCCTGCTGCACCCCTGATTGTGTTGTGGGATAACACTACAAACTTAAAATCAAATAGCTTATCTTTTCTTAACCGCCCAATAGAAACTGCCATTCCTTTATCAATATCCTTTTGAAATTTAGGCTGTGGTAAATCCTCATTATCAAAATAATGTATAGGGTGCTTTGGAGCGAAGGGAAGAGCAAGCTGTTGAGGTTCGGCTTCAAAATTTTGCCAGGCTTCTATTATTTTATCGGGGGAGATTTTTTCTTTTAATTTAACTTGAACACATTCAGTATGTCCGTCAAAAACATTTACTCTGTTGCATTGAGCACTAATGGGGAAATCGGCATTTTCTATTTTATCAAAATTAAAGTTACCTAAAATTTTTAAAGGCTCGGTTTCCATTTTACCTTCTTCCCCGGAGATAAACGGAATCACGTTGTCTTTAATAGAATCTGATTTCATTACATTTATTCCGCCGCCCGATATTGCCTGCATTGTAACAACATTTACACTTTCAATACCAAAGTTATCCATTAGGGGTTTAAGTGCTATTGTTAAACCAATTGTTGAACAATTAGGATTTGTTATGATTGCGCCACCATTATAGTTCTGTTTTTTTATAATACCCAAATGGTCGGAATTGACCTCCGGAATTAAAAGAGGAACATCCTCGTCCGTTCTATGATTTTTTGAATTTGAAATAACAGTATACCCGTTTTGAGCAAAGTCTTCTTCAACTTCTCCCGCCACACTGGAATCCAAACCGGAGAATACAATTTTACAATCAAGATTAGGTTTGCATTCTTTTATGATTTTTTCGCCTATGGATTCTGGAATTGGATTTGATAAAACCCAGTTTACAGTTTCATTATATTTTTTTCCTGCTGATCTTTCGGAGGCGGCGATTTCAGAAATTTGAAACCATGGATGATTTTCCAGTAAAGAAATAAATTTTTGTCCAACGCTACCGGTTGCACCAAGTATCCCGACTTTTATTTTTGGTTCAGTATTCATTCAATTATCAGTTTATTTTTACAATTTTTTTAAAGTTTAAATTACAAATAATTATTATATATTTATAAATATAATATAAGGTAAATATGAAATTAGGTTTAATACAATACTCACCCGTTTGGGAAGATAAAGAAAAAAATAAAAAACAGGTAATGGATATCCTCAGTACCGGTTTATCTTCTGCCGATTTGTTAATCTTTCCCGAAATGACACTGACCGGATTCTCAATGAATTCAAAATTATTAGCCGAAGATTTGGAAGGTGAAAGTGTTTTATTCTTCAAAAATATTGCGAAGAAAAAAAATGTAAATGTAATTGCCGGTGTAATACTAAAAGAGGAAGATAAAATTTATAATACCGCCGTACATATAAATTCTCACGGCGAAGTAAAATCCGTATATAAAAAAATCCATCCTTATACATATTCTACGGAAGACAAAAACTACAGTGCGGGATCTCAAACTGAAGTTACGGTAATTGATAATTGGAATATTGGACTGTCCGTTTGTTATGATCTTCGTTTCCCTGAGTTATATAGATTTTATGCAAAACTAAGAACGGAGTTAATTATAAACATAGCAAATTGGCCCGTTGACAGAATTGAACATTGGCGTTATTTATTAAAAGCAAGAGCCATTGAAAATCAGTGTTATGTTGCAGGAGTTAACAGGGTAGGGGATGCGCAGGGATTACATTACAACGGATTCACAAGCGTTTACGATCCCATGGGGAATGAAATTATCGGGATTGAAAATGAAGAGGGAATATTTTCAACAGAAATTAATATTGCCGATGTGAAAAAAACAAGAAATGATTTACCGTTTTTAAAAGATATAAAAATGATTTAAAACAAAGATGGCGGGATAACCCGCCACCATAATTAAACATTCCACAAAAAAAATTATACTTGAATTGTGTTCTGTCCTTTTTCCCAATCACAAGGAATAAGACCGCCGTCTTGCAGGCCGTCAAGAACTCTAAGTACTTCGTGAATATTTCTACCGACATTTAAATCATTTGCACAAATCCAGCGAATAATTCCTTCCGGGTCAACGATAAAAGTTGCGCGGTAAGCTATTTTTTCATCTGTTTCTAAAATTCCCAAAGATTCAGCGAGTGATTTTGAAGTATCGGCAATTAAAGGGAACTTCAAATTTCTTAATTCAGGATGATCATTTCTCCAGGCTAAATGAACGAACTCGGAATCCGTTGAAGCACCATACAGAACGGCATTCCTGTTTTGGAATTCATTATAATTTTGGTTGAAGTGTGCTATCTCGGTTGGACACACAAATGTAAAATCTTTCGGATACCAAAACATTACCATCCATTTTCCATCTTTTTTATGGTCTTCTGCCGATATATCTTCAAATTCTTTTCCGTGCTCTAATGAAACAACTGATTTTTTAGTAAATTCAGGAAACTTTTCTCCTAATGAAATCATTATTTAACTCCTTTTATATTTTATATTTATAATTAATAAGTGAACAAATTTAGTTTTACTTTTCAACTAATTCAAATTATCAAATTCTTTGTTATTTTAAGTATGAAATTATTATTTACAATATGATGCACAAAGAGCAAAAATGTTTCAATATAAAAGAAGAATAAATTTTTATGATTGCGATCCGGCTGGGATACTTTTTTACGGACGGATTTTTCAACTATGCCACGAGGCATACGAAGCAATGATTGAATCTTTTAATCTAAAAGACAATTATTGGGTGAATGAAAATTTTATCGTACCGATTATCCATAGTGAAGCAAAATACAGAAAGCCATTGCTTGCCGGAGAAACAGTAGAATTAGAAATAACAGTTACAAACCTTAAAGACTCATCTTTTGAATTAACTTATATTTGTAAAAACAATAAAGGTGAAGTAACAAATAACGTAAGAACGGTTCACGTTTTTGTAAACAAATCGGATTGGAAGAAAACAAAAATTGTTGAAGATGTTAGGCTAGGACTGAAAGGATACTTGGAATAATGAAGAAGCATTTAGAAATTTTGCGAAAGAGTTAATTGAATATATGCATCCCTTAAATTTTTCGACAGAATAAATACTTGGTGAATGTGTGTCTATCAATGAAATTTATTAAAAAGAACTTTAAAAAATGAATAGTAGTAAATCCGATAAAATAAACTCAAAAATAATAATTTACACAGCACCGGATGGTACTACAAAACTTCATGTACAATTGCAGAATGAAACAGTTTGGCTTACACAAGAGCAAATGGCAATGCTTTTTGGTAAAGCAAAATCAACCATAAATGAACATATTAAAAATATTTATGCCGAAGAAGAGTTGGAAGAAAATCAAACCTTAAAGAAATTCGGAAATTCCGAATTTCAGCAAAAAGCTCCAAATTACTACAATCTTGATGTAATAATTTCAGTGGGTTACAGAGTAAAATCTAATCAGGGAACAAAGTTCCGTCAATGGGCAACAAAAAGGATTCATGAGTACATTGTAAAAGGTTTTACAATGGATGATGATCGATTGAAGCAGGAAGGTGCAAGGTCAAGATATTTTGAAGAACTTCTGCAAAGAATCCGTGATATAAGAAGCAGTGAACGAAACTTTTATCAAAAAGTTACAGATATCTATACTACAAGCATCGATTATAAAAATGACGATGAACTAACAAAAGAGTTTTTTGCAACAGTCCAAAACAAGATACACTATGCCATTCACGGCAAAACAGCCGCAGAAATGATAAATGAAAGAGTAGATGCCAAAAAACCATTTTTAGGGCTTACTAATTTTAAAGGTAAATATATAACCACTCGTGATATTGAAATTGCGAAAAACTATCTTTCAGAAGATGAGTTAAAACAGTTAAATCTAATAGTATCAATGTATCTTGATTTTGCAGAGCTACAAGCAACAAATGGAAGATTAATGAAAATGTATGACTGGATACAAAAACTTGATGATTTCTTAAAGATAAGTGAAAAAGAACTTCTAACAAATGCAGGTAAAATAAGTCACAAAAGCGCCATTGAAAAAGCAAAAAATGAATATGAAAAATATAGAAAAGCAGAAGATAAAAAATATATATCTGATTTTGACCGTGAGATGAAAAAACTTTTGGGAAACAAAGGAAAGAATAATCAAACAAGAAAAACACCACAAAATAAAAAAAGTAAATGAACTTCTTTTGCCCTTTTGGTTAGACAGAAAAAAAGCGGTTAAGTGAATAAATTCCGTAAAATCTAATTAAGAATGATATGTGTAATTTTTAAGTGGGTCTATTTTGTCCATCACTGCTCATAGCAAGTTTGTTCTTTATTCGTTAGGCTTTATTATTTTTAGTAATTCATTTTTCAAAACTTTACCCATTTCATTCCTTGGTATGTTATCAACAAAAAATAATCTTTTCGGTAATTTGTATTTGGCAATTTTATCAGATAGAAAATTATTAAGTTCAATTAACGGGAATATTTCATTATCAAGTGAAACAACAACAACAGCAACAATTTCTCCCCACTCATCATCCTCTAAGCCGGTAACAACAGCATCTTCAATTTTGTAAAATTCCGTTACAAGGTTTTCTATTTCTCTAAGACTAATATTTTCGCCTCCGGAAATAATTATATCTTCTCTTCTGCCTTCAATAATCAATTCATTATTGGAATCAATAAAACCTATGTCTTCGGTAACAAAATAACCGTCGGTTGTAAAATCAGTATGTTGATTAAAATAACCCTGCATCACCGATTCGCCTTTAACTGCAATGTAATTGTCAACAACCTTCATTTTATTACTACCAATTATGTTGCCTAAAGAATTTGATATATCATTTTTTGAGTTTATTCTTTTGGCTGTTATAAATGAACAAGTTTCTGTTGAACCGTAAACTTTTATAATAGGTAATCCTTCATCAAATGATTTTGCAATCAAATTATTGTTTATAAAACTTCCCCCGATAAGTATATTTTTTAAATAATCCGTCAGTTGACGGATAAAATTTTTATCAATTATTCTTTTTAGCTGTGTGGTAACCAAAGAAACAGATGTTACTTGATACTTGGTAATTGAATCAATTAGATCATCAATTTTTAAAGAATTAGGGATTATGATAGTTCCGCCGGACAATAGCATCCTAATAATAATTGAAAATCCACCTACGTGGTAAAAGGGAAGGGAAGCAAGATACTTATCATGTTGATTAAGTTCTAAAAAATTATTTTGAGCTTCAGCACTTTTTATAAGATTATTAAAACTTAGTTTTACACCTTTTGGTTTACCCGAAGAACCCGAAGTAAAAATTATAAGTGCGGTTGTTTCTAAGTCTAATTTTCTATTTTCTTTTTTTTCTTTCTTAGATGAAGAATAATTAAAAGGGAAACTGATATTTTTTTGATTCCTAAGTCCGTGTAATTTATTCAAATTGATATCATATAAAATCTTTTTTGGAGAAAGCTTGACCAATATCAATAGTAATTCCTTGTCACTTAAATTGAAATTTAGAGGTACGGGAACAGCTTTGATTTCCCACAATGCTAAAATTAGAATTATAAAATCAATTGAATTGTTTCCAAGTATAACAACTCTATCGTTTTCTTTTATTCCCTTTTCTAAAATATATTCGGTTGCGGATAAAACTTTTTTTTGAAGTTCGGAACTAGTGATTGTTTTATTCTTAGAAATTATAACTGCCGATTCACTCTGAAATGTTTTGTAAAATCTATCCATCTATTTAAGAATAATCTTGCCGTTATTAATTGGGTAGGGATCAGGGAAAATATCTTTTGTAAAATACTTTGCTGTTCCGAGACCGTGAGCAATTTTGTTTTTTACCGTAGATGCTGCAAAAATTGCAAAAGCTCTACCAAGTGATGATTCAAATGAAGAAGTGATAACCACATCCATTTTATTCTTTTCACAAAGTTCAATTATTTTTAGAGTAGTAAGTAATCCGCCCAACATCATAGGTTTTATAATTAAAACATCCGCTGCTCCTTTGTTAATGAATTTTTCAGCATCTTCGAATGTTCTAATTGATTCATCTGCTGCTAAAGGAATTTTCGTCTCCTGTTTTAACCTGATGAAATCCTCTATTGAATTTACAGGCTGTTCAACATATTCAATATTATATTTTTCTAAAGAGTTAAGAATTAGAATAGCATTCTTTAAATTCCAATTACCGTTTGCATCAATTCGTATTTTAAAATCATATCCAAGTTCATCTCTTATAGATTTTATAACCTTTACATCATCTTCAAAGTCATCTCTTCCTACTTTTATTTTAATAGTTTTAAATCCTTCTTCAAGTAAATCGGAACACACTTTTACTGATTCAAAAGGAGGCAGAAATCCTATAACAGCATTAACAAGTATTTCTGAATTTGAAGAAACGTTCAGAAGTTCATTTAATGATATATTTGTTTTTTTACATATTAGATTAAATAAAGCTTGTTCAATACCGTGTTTTAATGAAGGAAAGTTTTCTAATTCTTTAAAAGAATTTTGAAGATTTTCTTTAAAGCCGGTTGGATTTAAATTTAATTTTATATTAAACTCTTTGAGTTTCTCCCCGGCTTTTTCAATTGTTTCGGAACCGAATTCAGGAAACGGTGCACATTCACCCATACCGCTAAATGAACTATCTGATATTTTAATTAAAAATCCTGTTCTATTATTTATCTCTTTTTTTGATGTTATAAATGGCTCTTTAAATTTTAATTCATAAGCAGCATAGGATATTATTAGGTCTCTCATAATATTAAACCTATGGAAAATAAGATTCCATAGAGTCCTGAAAATTTAGCTGTTAGTTCTAAAGTTTTATTTAAAGCTTCACCGTCTAATGTGTAAAGCATTTTAATTAGATAAGCTGCTAAAGGAATTGAAAGAAAGGGAAGAAAAATTAAATACGAATAATTAAAAAACACAAAAAACGTAATAGGAATTATATACGATAGTACTGTTAAAAATGTATATAACCAGCGAGTAAAGACTTTTCCGAATATTACGGTTGTAGTCTTTTTATTAGCAGCTTTGTCATCATTAATATCCCTGTAATTATTAACAAGTAAAATATTTGTTATTAATGCTCCTACCGGGATGGAAGCTAAAAAAGATAAAAGTGAAAACTCAAATGCATTTACATAATAAGTTCCTACTGTTGCAACAATACCGAAAAAAATGAAAACAAATAAATCACCCAACCCATTGTATGCCAATGGAAAGGGACCTGCTGTATAAGTAACTCCGGCAAAGATAGATGCAATACCTATTATCAATATTATTACTCCACCGATATAAACAAGATAAAGCCCGGCAACAAAAGCCAATAAAAAAGTTAAGACACTTCCTATTTTCATTTCTTTAACTGAAATAAGACCGTTTGCTAAAACTCTTTGCGGACCTTCCCTGTCTTTTTTGTCGGAGCCTTTTAAAAAATCATATAAATCATTTACAAAGTTTGTACCTATTTGAATTAAGAGGGAACAGAAGAGAGCAATTAAAGAATTGAGCAAAATAAATTTAGCTTCGCTATATGCAAGTGAAGAACCGACAATAATAGGAACAACTGCTGCGGGTAATGTCTTTGGTCTGCTTGCCAAAACCCAGCTTTTAAATTTATTTGGTTTATCCATATTTAAGAACCTTTTACCTTTGCTTTATGTCTTTAAGGTTTTTTGTTTTATGTCACACGTATTATGGTAGTTTTGGAAATTTTTTAAAATCCGGTTTCCTTTTTTCAAGATATGCTTTCTTTCCTTCTTGTGCTTCTTCGCTCATATAATAG
>ENA-ORDP01000400-ORDP01000400.1-marine-sediment-metagenome-genome-assembly--contig:-NODE-400-length-28985-cov-4.238057_pt1 | contig 28985 bp, 26 predicted proteins | sample MGYA00248627_ERZ508539 | MGnify/ENA primary metagenome ERZ508539 (study PRJEB26208, sample SAMN05571518) | marine sediment metagenome | biome: deep sea; feature: Hydrothermal vent; material... | reverse complement strand
GACGATATGAAACACCGCTGACTGCGCAGAACGTCGTGCCGGACTATCTGCTGACATGGTGTAAATACGATCTTTAATCACATCCAGATAGAAACTGCCCATATCCACCGCACAGAAATTGTGTATCTTCTGATATATCTTATGGAATTCATAGTTACCATAGGCCTCTTCTAGCTGCTTTTGCAGTTCATTGGCACGTGCGACCGCCCAACGATCCAGACCCACCATTTTATCCAGGGCGACTTTATGAGCGCCCGGATCAAAATCATTTAAGTTGGATAATAAATAGCGTGAGGTATTACGAATACGGCGATAGGCATCCGCTATCCGTTTTAAGATTTCATTCGAGTAGGTCATCTCACCACGATAATCCGTTGCCGAAACCCACAAACGTAAAATATCTGCACCCAGCGTATTAGCGAGTTTTGTCGGCTCAACACCGTTGCCGCGAGACTTCGACATTTTGTGGCCTTTTTCATCCACGGTGAAGCCGTGGGTCAGCGCCGCCTTATAAGCATTCTTTCCCGTCATCGCAACCGCGGTTAATAAAGATGACTGAAACCAGCCACGGTGTTGATCCGAACCTTCCAGATACAAATCGGCAACCGGATATTCCTGCACGCCTTCGCGTTGATTCATAACAACAAAATGCGTCACACCCGAATCGAACCAGACATCGAGGATATCCTTTACCTGATAATAATCCCCGGCTTCATCGCCAAGAAATTCTTTTATATCCAGGTCATACCAGGCATCAATGCCCTTTTGTTCGATTAGTAGTGCAACCTGTTCAATCAGTTCAACCGTACGCGGGTGAATTGCCTCGGTTTGCTTATGTACAAACAGGGCAATCGGCGCACCCCAGGTACGCTGGCGCGAGATACACCATTCCGGGCGACCTTCCACCATCGATTCAATCCGCGCCTGTCCCCATTCGGGCAACCAGGTCGTTTGCTTAATTTGTTGCATCGCATCCGCACGCAGGTTTTTTTGATCCATGCTGATAAACCACTGTGGTGTGGCACGGAAGATGATCGGTGTGTTGTGTCGCCAGCAATGTGGGTAACTGTGCACAAGTTTTTCTGCATGCAGCAGCGTATTATTCATCCGTAAAACATCCAGCACATCATCGTTGGCTTTAAATACGTGTTTGCCTCCGAACAGCGGGGTCCCTTGCACAAACACACCGTTCGGGCCAACCGGGTTGTCCACCTTGAGCCTGTATTTTTGACCCACAATAAAGTCGTCCTGACCATGGCCGGGTGCAGTATGAACACAACCCGTACCTGCTTCTAACGTGACATGATCGCCTAATATAATGGGCACTTCCCGATCATAAAAGGGATGTTTGAGTTTCAGGTTTTCCAATGCCGCACCGGAACAGGTGCCGACAACACGGAAGTCATCGACTTCATACCGTTTGGTACAGGCCTCCACCAGCTCACTGGCCAGGATCAAACATTCCTCGGCGTGGCCACCTGCGCCTGAACATTTAATGACGCTGTATTCTAATTCAGGGTTCACGGCCACCGCCTGGTTTGCGGGTAAGGTCCATGGCGTCGTCGTCCAGATAACGACCGAGACATCATTACACAAATGTTTGTGATCGATGTGTTGCAGCCGGGTCTTGAGCGCCTCGATATCTAAAATAGCAAAGCGTACATCGATAGCCGGTGAAGACTTGTCTTCGTACTCTACTTCAGCCTCGGCCAGGGAAGACCCACAGTCCGTACACCAGTGCACGGGTTTGGCACCCTTGTGCAAATGACCCTTCTCAATGATCTTGCCCAGGGCACGAACAATATCGGCCTCGAATTTAAAATCCATGGTCAGATAGGGACGATCCCAATCACTGATCACACCCAGGCGTTTAAAGCTTGTGCGCTGTCCATCAACCTGTCTAGTTGCATATTTCCGGCACGCCGCTCTGAACTCACTGGTAGACACCTTTTTACCCGCCTTGCCGACCTTCTTTTCTACCTGTAATTCGATCGGCAGGCCGTGACAATCCCAGCCGGGAATATAGGGCGCATCAAACCCGGCCATGGTTTTTGATTTAACGATAATGTCTTTCAGGATTTTATTGACGGCATGGCCAAGATGGATGTCGCCATTCGCATAGGGAGGGCCATCGTGCAGGACAAAACGTGGTTTACCCTGATTGGCTTCACGCAACCTGTCATACAGTTTCATCGCTTCCCATTTTTTGACCTGCTCAGGCTCACGCTGAGCAAGGTTGGCCTTCATCGGGAACTTCGTCTTCGGTAAGTTAAGGGTATCTTTATACTCTGCCACTATCGTTTCTCGTATCGTATTTTATCGTTAATTTTTTCATTCGCGTTGATTTGCGTCCATTCGCGGACTATTCCAAATGTTTCCGCCAATGGACGCAAATCAACGCAGATATATTTTGTTAATTCATTTCCTCTCGAAGAGTCCAGGCCTTGCTCGGCACAATGAGAGCTCTTTCAGATCATGCTTCCTCTATTTTTAACTCATTAAAATACGCTTGCGCATCATCCACATCTTTCTGGATCTGTTCGGTTAAGGCCTCGAGCGAATCAAAATTTTCTTCGTCACGCAGTTTGTGTAAAAAACTGACCTGTAAATGCCTACCGTAAATATCCTGATCAAAATCGAGCAGGTAAACCTCTAATATTGCTTTCGTACCCCCTACCGCAGGACGAGTTCCTAAACTGGCCACACCAGATAGTGGCTCACCTTCCAGGCCAAACACCTCAACCACAAAAATGCCCTGCAAGGGTGTTGCTTTGCGATGTAATTCAATATTTGCCGTTGGAAAACCAAGCTCTCTTCCCAGCTTTTCACCGTGAGCAACCCGGCCACTCATCCGGTAGGCGCGTCCCAACAAACGTTCGGCCTCGCCCAGTTCGGCCTGTTCCAGTGCTTTGCGTATTCTCGTACTGCTGACCCGCTTTCCATCAATGCTAAAAGTATGCATGTTCACCACCTGGAAACCAAATTGCACGCCCGCCTGTTGCAGCATGGCAAAATCACCCTTGCGATCCTGGCCAAAACGAAAATCATCCCCCACCACCAGATATTTTATCTTCAGGGCATCGATCAAGATATCCTTAATAAAAGCCTCGGCGGGCATCTCCGCCAGTGCCCGATTAAAGGAAAGGCACAAAACCTGATCCACACTAAAGCGACGCAATGCCTGTAGCTTCTCCCGCAGGCGGGTCAGACGTGCCGGAGCCTTCGCGGGCTGAAAATATTCCATCGGCTGCGGTTCAAAACTGATCAGCAGCGACGGCAGGCACAAGTCCGCGGCCTCTTCGGCTAATTGACCAATCACCGCCTGATGGCCAAGATGGATACCATCAAAATTACCGATCGTCGCCACACAACCTCGGTAAGCCTTTGGCAGATTATGTATCCCTCGAATGAACTGCATGACTTACTCTATCGCCACTCTATTTTATTACCTGGCCTGGTTCAGACTCTTATTATATAGACGCCGAGAGAAAAATCCCCCTCTCTATTGTGGTAGGTGCAGGTGATTGCCTACGTTTTATGTTCGGATCTAAATTTGCCGAAGCGAAATCCAAACAGATACAGGCCCGCAATATAGACCAATCCCCCCGCACCCACCCAGACCAGCAACATCAAGGCCCGTTGCCAGTACGGCCAGTCGAACCAGTCACTCAGCTCGGGCACACCAAAAAATAACACCAGGAACATCAACAGCAAGGCCGCCAGCAACTGAAATAGCAGGCGACCCCAGCCGGGCACGACCCGATAGACACCCTGTCGTTTCAGGGTCAGAAATAACAACCCGGCATTCAGGGAGGCGGCAAGGGTGGTCGCGATCGCCAGACCGGTGTGGGGACCGGGCAATCCATAGTGAAGCCAGGGCAGCACAAAACCCAGATTAAGGGCCAGATTGGTCAACATCGCCCACACCGCAATCCGCACCGGGGTTTTGGTGTCCTGGCGGGAATAAAAACCGGGGGTTAGCACTTTGACAAAAATAAAGGCCAGCAGACCGGCGGCATAGGCAAACAGGCTCATCTCCGACATCAACACATCGTGCTGGTCAAAGGCACCGTAATTAAACAAGGTGGTCAGCAGTGGCCCCGCCAACAGGGTCAGGCCCAGCATGGCGGGCAGGCCGATCAATAGACTCCAACGCACCCCCCAATCGAGGACACGGGAAAACCTGGCCGGATCCGTCTGTGCATGATGCTGGGACAGACTGGGCAAGACCACCGTCGCAATCGCAATCCCGAACACCCCCAGCGGGAACTCCACCAGCCGATCCGAGAAGGTCAGCCACGATACCGAGCCATCGGGCAATAAGGTGTAGGCAATGATCAGGTCGATCATCAGATTGATCTGCACCACCGCCGAGCCCAGAATCGCGGGGCCCATCAGGCGCATGATTTTGATCACGCCGGGGTGCCGGAAGCCGTATTTCGGCCAGGTGAGCATTTTCAGCCTGGCCAGGAAGGGAAACTGGAACAGCAACTGGACAATACCTGCCAGCAAAATACCCCAGGCCAGGGCCATGACCTCATAACCCGCAGGCATCATTGGCGCCAGCCACAGGCTCACACCGATCAGACACAGGTTGAGAAATACTGGTGTAAAGGCCGGAATCGCAAAACGCTCGTAGGTATTGAGGACACCCCCGGCCAGTGCCGTCAGTGAGATAAAGAAGATATAAGGCAGCGTCAGCACCAGCATTTGCGCAGTGAGCACTAACTTGTGCTGGTTTTCGATGGCCGAAGGGCCATATTTCAGGATCAACCAGGGGAAAATCAGGATGCCCGCCACGGTAATCCCCAGCAATACCAGCGCCAGACTGCCGGATACCCGGCCAACGAGTTCGCGCACGGCGTCATCGCCCTGCTGGATCTTGTATTCCCCCAGTACGGGGACAAAGGCCTGAGAAAAGGCCCCTTCGGCGAAGAGTCGGCGCATGAAATTGGGTATCTTGAAGGCCACCCAGAAGGCGTCTAACCCCGCCCCCGGGCCAAATACGATGGCCAGAATCTGGTCCCGGATTAGGCCAAATACCCGCGAGACCAGGGTCAGGCTGCTAAAAATGCTGGCGGAGCGTAAAAGGCCCATATTTAGCCTAACCGTTTGATTATCATAGTGCTTTTCATGGGCGCTATTATGGCATGAGGACACGACCAAATGGCAACAGAAGCAGGCAAAAAAGCCCTGGATCTGGTTAAAAACGTTGCGATGGCAGGTCAAAACATCCATAATGCGCCACTTTCTGACATACCGAGCCTGTTTTTAGGAGAGACCTTTGGCCAATACAGCACAATCACGCAAGCGCGCCCGTCAGGGTGAGCAAAACCGTCAACACAACGCGCCAATGCGCACCCATTTTCGCAGCGCGATCAAAAATGTCGTCGCCGCTATCAGCGGTGGTGACAAAAAAGTTGCCGAAGAGACTTACAAAAAGGCCGTTTCTGTTATCGGCTTAACTCAGAACAAAGGTCTTATTCACAAGAACAAGGCTGCGCGTCATAAGTCTCGCCTGAACACTCAGATCCGCAATATGTGATTGGGTTGTTTAATGGATTAAAAAAACCGGCTTCGAAGCCGGTTTTTTATTGCCCTGGGAAAAGACCCACCATGAAGCCGACTAAATCAGATCATAATCAGTTTGCGTAAACACAGCGAAAACCAATCGAGCCATACACGGCATCACCGCTCACGGGTTCCTTTACATTGCGAAATGAGCTACGCAGATTTGCACGATTTTCATCCCAGGAACCGCCGTGCACAAGTTTGCGTTTCCCCGTAGCCGGGCCTTCCAGATCACCGTTTGCATATAGTTTGGTAATGGCGTCCTGGCTATACCAGTTATGTAACCACTCACCGATATTGCCATGCATATCGTACAAACCAAATTGATTCGCGGCCCGACTACCTCGTGGCCAACTGCGATCTTCCCCGCAACCATCCGGTTCGTTGGCCACTGAGCCCATAGTTTTGCCATCGTCGAGGATGGCCTGCTTGCAACTCACCTCCTGCCCCCATGGATAACGCGTGGTACTGCCAGCACGCGCGGCCTTTTCCCATCCCGCCTCATAGGGCAGGCGACCACCTTGTGCCTTGCAATAAGCCTGCGCCTGATTCCAGTCGAGGCAATTTACTGGATGTTGATCACGATTTTGGGCGTCGTAATTGCAATATTGATTACGTGCATGGTCTTTGGGTCGCGTGCACTTGCCTGATTTTATACAAGCTCGGTAGTCCGCAACGGATACTTCATACTTATCAATTTTAAACGTCGGCACGTTCACTTTCGTCCCGCCTGCCGGGCCTTCATCTTTGTCACAATCCTTATCGTTCAAAGAGCAGCCCATGAGAAAGGGGCCGCCAGGAATAGTGACTTTTTCGGCCGCAAATCCAGCCTGTGAACTCAAAAATAAAGCGATTAATGAAGCCAGGTAAATGGTGACTCGTTTGGCCATGTCCTGTTCCTTATGGTTATCATCAGATTTATACGTTTTTTTATATGCAACATGCTATACAGGTATCAGACATCAATCTGTGAAAAAATTCAACGATAATACGTAACCTCCACTACCCATATTTTCGTAAAAAAATTACCAACTGCCGATGTGAAATGATCAGCTCCAGAGCCAGAGTGCCTGAAAATCTGTCTTTTATTTATTTTAAAGCAAATATTTTTTCCAATGATGTTGCCTCTTTGATCGAGCGATTACGCCTGCAGCACCACCGGAATCGTCACTCTCACCAGCAAACCGCCACCATTGCGTGAAATTAGATCCCGTTTACCGTGATGCCATGTCACAATTCGATCAACAATCGCCAGGCCAAGGCCCGCACCTTTACTGACGGTGATGATTTTTATGAATACTCCATCACCCTGCCCTGGGGTGCCCTGAAAGATGATCGTGTTAATAACAATGCACCTGTGGCCAACGCAGGCAGTGACGCTACCATCGCCCTGGGTGCGACCGCACAGCTTGATGGTAGTTTAAGTACTGACGCCGACTACAATCTGATTACCTTCAGTTGGACGGTCACCGGTCAACCTGCTGGTAGCAATGCCGGTTTGCAGGGTAGTAGCGCCGCTAACGCCACGCTTACACCTGATATGGCCGGTAACTATACGCTGGAACTAATGGTCTATGATGGTTGGTTCTCGACAATAGATACGGTCACGGTCACCGTTACACCATAAATATTGCATACCCTGGTTAGTAAATAGCTAACCGCCTTTCAGCCACCACAGTGATGTGGTGGCTTTTTTTATTCAAATAGAATTGATAATATTTAAACTATTTATGCTGTTGCCAATTCAAAATTTACTCGCTCCAACGTAAAAATCGTTTCTGTCAGGGGGCAATGTTTTGCAACATGTTCTAACGCCTGCCTGATGCGAACATCGTCACAGACCGCGTTCGGCAGGTTAATCTTCACCTTGATATTTTTGAACTGACCTGGATGATCAGTAACATCGTAATCGACTTCTACTTTTAGATCAGTCACATCGAGATGATGTTCTTTGCAAAAATTGCTAACTAGTACCCCTACACAGGAACCGATTGATGCCATAAACAACTGTTGTGGTTTGGGCCCACGATCCTTGCCTCCCCATATCTCAGGGCCATCAATGGTAAGTGTATGGTTTCCCAATTTGGATTCAAATAGCATATCGCCTTTGTAGACAGTGGTGACACAACTCATAACAAACACTCGCAATATTTTCGAAGCGCCGAGTATGGGTCAATTTTAGTTTTGTGATCTTGACCTGGATCAACCGATAGGGATCAACGATTTTTCAAGGCTGCACCCTGAAAGTTGATAATCAGTTCACTCTTTGAGAGATTCTCTGTTTCGAAGGCCTATGATATTGATCCAGATCAAGAGGGAAAATAGCCACACAAATTAGGATATTTATCTCTGACGACGCTATATATACAAAGGTGGTAAGGAAAGAATGATGCTCGATACCGCGGAGCAAAAATGCGTGAGGAAAAACCATACTCCAACAGTAGGAAAACTCCTGTTCGAAGCAGAGAATCATAGCGTTAGATTATTCACCGACCTGGTTATTGGCGATGGCGTCCAGGCCAATCAAATGTTTATATTGGATGGACATCATTCTGCCTTGTTTGACCCCGGCGGCCACCTGACTTACCAGCCCCTGCATACCGCCATATCCAGGTTAACATCCGTTCGAGAACTCGACTACGTAATGGTGACACATCAGGACCCGGATATTATCACTTCGCTGGATAAGTGGTTGATGTACACGGATTCAAAAATTGTCATATCAAAATTATGGCAACGCTTTTTACCTCATCTGGTTCCACGCTATATTTTTGAAAAAAGTGAAGGACGCATCGTTGCAATCCCGGATCAGGGCATGGATCTGAAATTTGGTGATAACATAATCAAGGCACTGCCTGCACATTTTATGCACTCGGTTGGTAATTTTCATTTCTATGATCCGGTCAGTAAGATCCTGTTCTCAGGCGATGTAGGTGCTTCACTAACAGACAGCCCAAGCGGGCGTGGCGTTCGGGACTTTGTTCAACATACAAAAAAAATGACTGGATTCCACCAGCGCTACATGGTGTCAAAAAAGGTGAATCGCCTGTGGGTGGCTATGATTCGAAAACTTGATGTTGCCATGATCGTTCCACAACATGGCCACCCGTTTATCGGATACAAAATGGTTAATAATTTTCTGGACTGGATGGAAAACCTGGACTGTGGTGTTGATCTGATTACGTCGCAATCTTATCAAATACCATAAAAAATCATACCTGCGTCCAAAGGGACAGAGTACTTAACAGCCATATTAAATACTCTGCCCCTTGAGAGAAAGTTTTAGACATCAGAATTCTCCACTGGCGGCCCGATCCATAATATCCTTAATTACTGTGCGTACCCGTTCTGCCTCTGGTTTCAAATCAGCAGGTAAAGGCGTACCACCATGAATCATCATGTCCATATTGAGCGCATAGATCCAGAGTTTGCCCTGCTTGTCTTCTACCAGTGAAAGTCGGCAGGGAAGATATGCGGAAAAGGCATCACTGTAATCCACCATTTGCAGCGCCGTCAACGGGTTACAATACATATAGATTTTAAGAAAGCGTTGCTTTTTACCTGTCATCAACTCGACCTGTTTCGACAAAGGCAGTTGCCCGACGTCTTTAATATTTAACTCATTGGCGACGGACTTCATAACGTCCTCAACATCCTCAATGGATAAGTCTTCGTTCACCTTCTGTTTCCAGACCGTGGCGTCCACCACATTGCCTGATTCAATTAACTTCCTGGCCATGTCCTGATACGTAGCCAGAGCTTTATCATCAAATTTCTGAAACGCGGAGTAATAAGGCTGAAATTTGAATCCCGCCCAGACAATGACCACAACCGCAATCAGTCCAATTAGCGCCAATACATTTCGCAATACGTTCATTCCTTTCTCCCTGTATTCATCGAGTTACCCACTATAATAAAGGATCACCTAGTAGCCTGGCATATATCCATGAGGGGGTGGCCCATAATAACCTCCCGTATAGGGATTCGCATAGTATGGTGCCGGTCGGTAATAAGGTTGTCCATAGTATGGCGGTAGGTATGGTGGTGGAGGTCCGTAATAAGCGGGCACACGTGGTGGCCCATAAGGCCCCCAACCTGGAGGTGGCCCAAAACGATCATCTCGCCGGCCCCCAGGATATGCCCTTGAATCAGGGGAACCATTCCCAGATAAACCACTAGCCGATTCATTGGCATTACCCTCGGCGGGTGGTGGATACATCGGCATTGGGGGTGGAACCGGGCCATAAGCGTACAGGCCTGGCGGTGGATAATCTGCTGGCGGATAGTTGCCCGGCGAGGGTGTCCCAGGTAATGAATAAGGTGTCACTGCTTGCGATGTGCCCTTATCAGCAACCGTGTTCGTTGTTTGCTCGTTATTGACATACCACCACCAGAATCCTGCCGCCGTGACCACCGCGGCCATAACAACCAGCAATTTACCATTAAGGAAAGCGGGTTTATTTTTAACCGGGCTAACATGTTCATCCTGCATGACACCCATGTCTTTTAATTTTTCCTTAAGTTTTTCCTGTTGTTGCTCCGCCTGGAGTCGTTCCGAGCTTCCGGCCTGTTTGTCTTCTGAGGTGTCCTTTTCATCACTCATGGCTATGCTCCTGAAATAATAAAATCGAAAATAGTTAAATCTGAAAAATTAAATACGCCGCTAACAATAATATTTATTCATTTGTTTGTTATCTGACCCGATGGACACGTATATTTGTCATTCAGTTTCTGGATCGCTTCGTCTACCCTTTCCAGCAGGGCATGCAAACGATGGTGTGTGAAGCGGTGCCAGCCAACCAGATCCGGCCGGAAGATACTGTGCAAAAAACGAGTGTTCCTGAATAAACCCTTCTTCAGCGCCGCTTTATTCTCGATATCAATATCGTCTTCCAGGTCACGTAAGACTGAGCGCAGTGACAGGATCCGCATAGCATGATGGATAATAAATAAAATAATAAATAAAATAAATCCAGCGCTGATTGGATACCAAATATTGCTATCCATTGTTTGGATAGCGGTTGTCAACCAGGATGAATGCTGCCATTCTCCCTGAAACAAACCACCCGCCAATAAAACAGCCAATACCCCGGCTGCAATCAAACTGAAAGCGATCGCATCACGCCAGAGCACGCCACGCCCCCAGCGTCTAACCAGATCACGTAACTTCGGTACCGTATGTTGTTCAATTTCACGTGCCATTTTGTCCAGGTTACCCAATATCCGATAAATTCGATCCACATGAACCTGTTCAATACGATTAACAATCTCTGCCATATCAGCCTGACATCTTTTCGCCAGACGTTCACCAAACTGTGTGGTTTCTACCGTGTTTGCACTGCTATTGTTATATATAGTATAAAACTTTCCGGCGGTTAAACCTTCCTGTGATAAGGCCTTCTGCCATGCCGCCACCACATCTTCCGGATTATCTTCACGTGCAGTAGAGTCCATCTGGTTAAGAACATAGATAAACTTGTTGGCATCTTTACGAGAAATAGTATTTGCAACCAGATGCTCAAGCGTATCCTGCATGGTGCCAGACTCAGGGTGACGTGCATCAAAAAACACCAGAACCAGATCGGACAAATCAATAATGTAATCTGTAATCTTTAGCGTCGATGTGCGTTGTGCATCTGCATCAAACCCCGGGGAATCGATAAAAATATAACCCTTTACTTTATCACTGGGGCACGTCTTTAATTGCAAATAGGTATTCACATGCGAACCATCACCCGGCGCTACTTTCTCCAGTTCGTCGGCCATCTGGTAAAAGGGGAACCGTGGATCCGCATCCAGGGCGATACCTGGCAAAGTGCGTGATTCACTACCAGTGGCATAACTGATGACCGTAAATTTCTCATCAACCGCCTGGTTACCCGTATCCTGAAGGGGGAAATTTATATATGAGTTAAGGAAAGTTGATTTCCCCGCCGAATACGTGCCTAAGACCGAAACCAGAGGCCACCATGGTATCTGTGTCGTATATGAATGATCACGGTCAAGCAAACCAAGCCGATACGCGATTCGATCCAGTTCTTTAAACCCTTTAACCGCATCCACCAGTAATGGACTCTCAGTTTTCAAATGATTTTCGAGTTTTTGCAAACGATTTCTAATTTCTTTGCTTGCTCCAAACATATCAGGTCACCTGTAATTTTATTTTTAAATACTATATCTGTACATTTTCACCAGGGCATAAAGGTATTCATAAATGACATGGGGCGTGAAATACTATTATTCATAATGGACATGTCATATCGCATCTGCCCCATTGAGATACTCATATGACGCATATGCATTGTCATTTCATGCATGGAAGAAGACTGTGAATCGATAGTTTGTGTCATCAATACCATATTCCGTGAAACGACATTCATGTTTAGCGTAATATCGTTCATATTAGTGGCGATACTCCCCATATGTTCAGCCATCTTGCTCACATCGGAGGTAAGATTGTAAATCAGATAAAATCCGTAGCTCGCCAATAATATAAATGCAAACAAGGAAGGATATACGATTGTCTCCCAACGCCTGGCGCTTGCCATAAAGGCTGTTGAAAGTGTTTCAAGACTTTTCCCCAGGCACTCTTCTATACTTTCAGATTTCTCACCGCTCGAATCTTCTACATTTTCATCACTTTTATTTGACTCTGTCATAACAACCTCATTGAATTAAAAATTCTTACCTTGCTAGCTGGCGACGTAATTTCTCTGCACTCTCCCGATCGAGACCATGGATAACACGATACAGATACTGCACCTGCCCAGTCTGACCCTGTCTTAAAAGTCGAACGGCCGCTTCGTAATAGACCTGACCTGCCTGCTTCCATTTCCCCTGTAAGTAAAAGATATTGCCCAACTCTCCATAGGCATTTGGGTTATCAGGATTCAAACTACCCAGCTCCTGATAAAGCCTGATTGCCTTTTTGCTGTCCCCATTCTGGAAAGCAAGTCGTGCCCGATTAATCAGCTCCGCATGTGACTTTGTTATCGCTTCTTTATCGGTGGATACGGCTGGAATTTGTTCCTGTCCCTCTGTCGAAGTAGAATTCGTTTCTACATTTCCCTGCTCGACTACACTTTCCGAAGTTCTCTCTGTTTCAGCTAAAGCCGACTCCGTATGATTAGTGGATTCAACTGCCTCTTCAGTTACTTGCTCAGTAGTTTCAGTAGTTTCTGTAACCGTTTGCGTATCTGTTTTTAGCTGTTCCTTCTCAATATTAGAAACAGCGTCTGCCGCAGACAGGGATATTACCGGCTCAGTTTTCGCTATTTTGTCATCAGTCCTGGGTAACTGCGTGGCATCTGATGGTATTTGCACAACCGGAGATAATTCTGTCCTCTGTATTACCGGCTCAGTTTGCTCTGGGGATAACCTGGCGAGTACCATAAGCCGATGAACTGTGCCATCAATTCTTGCATTAACCTCCTCTGAAAAAAGTTGCGTGCGATAGTAATATCCCATACCAAGCGCAACAAAAAATACAATCAATAGTGTGTGGCTCAATAAATAACGAATCAGTTTCATAACTTAACCTCAATTAATGGTTGTATTCGACCTTGCCTCAATTTCTGGAAATAAGGCGTGTGCAAATACTGAAAATTCTTCCGCCGCCTTGCTGCGTCTCGATAGCTCAAATATTCCCTGCCCTTCACTCAAAGAGCGGCGATAAATAGTCCGTTGATACAAGCGATGTGGTATCAAGGTAACACCTGGTAGTTGCGCCAACAGCTCTTCCGTTTCATCTGATTCACGCACCGCACGATGTGTGTCCGCTCGATTGACAAATGAAAGGAGTTCGGGTCGTTTACCATCCATCGTGGCTTCGTCAACAATATGTAGAAATCGCTGCGTTGCCCATACATCTGGTTGGCTTGGGGGCACAGGAATCAATACCCGATCTGCAACCGCAATGGCGTGTTTCATCGCCTCCATGTTAGCGGCACCAACATCTACCAACACTTGCCCTGGGTGAATCTGGAGTTGCTCACTTAAATCATTTTCGCACTGATAGACCACTAATGGTGGTGCATAGCCCTCTTCTCGACGTACCTCTACTACATCACCTAATGTGCATTGAGGGTCCAGATCATAGGCCACGACGGGTTGGCCTTTCATTTGCAGCCACAGACCGAGATTAAAGGTGACCGTACTCTTGCCTGAACCGCCTTTCAGGTTAGCGATGACCGTAATCCGTCCTTTTCTATTTTTTTTGCTCATAACCCGTTGTGTCCAAAACTTTAATCCAGCTATCTCTCTTAATAACCCGGACGAGTAGCCAGGTGCCGCGGCATTAAATACTCTGGAAGTTGTTCAACTTTTTTATAACCTGCAGGGACTTGAAAAAGTTTTTTAGCCTGTTTGCCTGTCTTTATGTCCCTTAACTCACGAATAAAACCACCCTGTACCTCTTCACGTATCGACATTTTTAATTCCGGATCATACCATTGAGTCGATAACATCTTATAACCGTCAGCACGTATTACCTGCATTATCCATTTCTCGGTATTTCGGCCATTCATTTTTTCTTTACCCTGAAGAACTAATTCCGTAACCGTACCGTCCGGGAAAAACTCACGAACCGGCATCTGTCGTTCCACATCTATCCAGTGCAAACCGCGATAGTCTTGTCCGTTACGTTTTACGACAAACTCCCATTTTTCAGTTTGTCGGTTATTAATTTTTTCCTTACCTAACATCTCGCATGTCGTATCGGCAAGTCCTGCGCATGGTTTTTTTGATCTTGATGTCCCTGAACTTGCTGCCATCGTTGGTTTGTTACTTTTCTGTTGTATGTATATTTTTTCTTTTGGTACCAGTAATGATCGCGTCTGGTTCTTATAATTCACAATTTCAACTACCGGTATATTGTTCAATACAGAATCTGTCCGAACTGAATGTTTACTGACATACATCCGTGCATGATATTCCGGGTGGGCGGGTGCTACTTGAACCGCATCTGCGGAAAACTCGATGGCTACTTCATACGCTTGCGCCAGATTTGCAACCAGCAAACCGGCTAGAATTACCATGCTGAAATATAAGCTTTGCATATGATCGATCCTGTATTTTGTGCGATTTAACTTAATCAGAAATAACTCTGGCCGCACACATCCTTGTGCGACAACCATTAGAGTTTTTTACTTGGCTGCATCCGCTGCGGGCGGCGCGGGTGGTTGGCCATAACCTGGCCCATAACCTGGATAGCCATACCCAGGACCGTAACCGCCAGGATATCCACCACCATAGCCACCAAAATTTCCGCCGCCATAACCACCGAAATTCCCACCACCATAACCACCGGGATAACCGCCGCCATAACCACCGAAGTTCCCACCACCATAACCACCGGGATAACCGCCGCCATAACCACCGAAGTTTCCACCGCCATAGCCGCCAGGATAGCCGCCGCCATAACCACCGGGATAACCGCCGCCATAGTAGCCACCGCCATAGCCACCGGGGTAACCGCCACCATAGCCTCGGTTGTAACCACGACCACGACCATCGCCGTACCCATAACCACGGCCATCGCCATAACCACGACCAGAACTGCGCATGCTGAAGTCCATGTCGCCCCAACCGTTACCGTTACCCCAGCCATTGCCATTACCCCAGCCATTGCCAGAGCCATTATTACTCCATGGACCGCCACCCCATGGCATACCCCACGCATTGGCAGATTGCATAGGTAACATGGTTGCACCTGCCAAAGCAGCAGCGATGAAGACTTTCTTTAATTTAATCATCTTGATCTCCTAGCTTACTTATTTCTAATAACCAGCATGGATATCCATGCCACCTTTCACTCTCTTGTTAAGAAACGTAATAACGAACAAAGAGTGAGCCATTCGTTATCACGGTAAACAAACCGACATAGGAAGAACTTTTAACGTCAATTTGCCTTGATTAATCCAGCTACATTTCTGAAAAAATCGTAACTCTGTTAATATTATTTATTTATTTTTTCACCATCGGCCAAACACTGGATTCCACATTCCCATATTCCCCGGAGAACCATATGACACACCACCAAATAAATATCCTGCGGGGACTCCCGGCATCATTGGCATACCAATACCTGGATAACCCAATACCGGATCCATACCCACCATAGATGCGGAATATGGTGTTGACATATAAGCTTGCCCCATGCCGCTATAAGGTGACACCTGAAACCCTATCTGATAGGCATAGGCCGCATCACGTACATTATCTCTCGGATTATGTAAATAATGATGCCGCGAAAAATGTTGATTGAAACCATACCGCCTGGCACAGCAATCATGTCTGCTTGCCGGTGGTGGCGAATAAAATAAGTCCTGTTCTGACACCGTTTCAGGTAATGCGGGCGGTACGACCTGATCTTTTTGTCGATTAGGAAACTTGCTACTTTGTTGCTGTCGTATCGCCGATGACCAGCGAGTTGGCCAGTGATCGGGGGAATAACTTAAATTGCGAACTCTCGAATCGGCATACACATGAAAGCTTAAGACAACAAAAAGGCACGTCAACATACTTTTAGATAGAGTGAGATATTTGTGTCTATTCATTTCCATACCATGCCTTGTATTCTGATAGGTTAATTTGCTTACCAATTTGGTCCACGCTTGTACCAGGGGGGAGGATAATTACCTGGCCCAGGTTGTTGAGGTCGAGTCTGACGTTGCTGATATCGCTGATCGAACTGACGACGACGTTGTTCCCACCCCTGCTGATATTGTTTCTGATCTTTTTTCGCGATTTCTGATTGGCCCGCTTGTGCCCAATTAGAACGCTGCTGCTGACGCTGAGCCATTTGTTCCTGCCAACGCTTTTGTGCAGCCTGTCGACGTTGCGCCATCTCCTGTTGATACTTTTCACGATCTTGTTGCGTCCAGGCAGGTTGTTGGCGAGCTTGTACCCAATCTGAACGCGGTGGATATTGCTGTTGACGCTGAGCCATTTGTTCCTGCCAGCGCTTTTGTGCAGCCTGTCGACGTTGTTCCATTTCCTTGCGGAATTTCTCCCGATCTTTTTGCGCCCAGGCGGGTTGAGCAACATCGGTGTGTTGTTGTGATTGTTGCTGCATAGCCTGATCGCGTTTTTTTACCCCCTCTTGCTGTCGCTGTTGCCACTCTTGTTGAGCTTTTTCACGCCGCGCTTTATCCTGCTGCCAACGTTGCCGCTGTTGTTGCCACTCCTGCTGAGCCTTTTGTCTACGTGCTTCGTCCTGCAACCATTGTTGTTGCCGTTGTTTCTGCGCCTCTTCATAGCGTTTTTGCATTGCTTCCTGCTGTGCTTGCCATTGCTGTTGTAATGCTTCTCTATTTGGCGCCTGGACAGATGATGGTGGTGGCCTCACCGCCAGATTCACTTGTGGTCCGGAAACCGGCGCTGCTTCCTGTATTTGTGGAACAGAACGATACGGGCCCTGTGGTGGTACTGCATTACTACTGGCCTGTGCATGTATGTACCCGCCGACCCAACCAAGAATAATCAGGAGAATGCTGGTTAACTTTTTAGGCGAATTTAGCTTAATCATAACTTGTTTCCTCGTCACTATATTGGATTACAAATTCATATCTTTTTAAGACGTATGCCTCGACGTTTTTTACTGCCGGTTTTTTTCTTTGCTATTGATTTACTGGATTGCGCCGTTGCTTTCTTTTTGCTGCCTTTCTTTTTAACAGTTTTCTTCTTCGCTGGACTTTTCTTTACTGGGTTTTCCTTGCTGGCCGGTTCAGTCTGCTTTTCTGACTGCCGCTTTAGCATCGTTGACGAACCCCCATTTGGCTTACCTGAAGGTGTGGATGCAGGACGTGCGGGGCCACTGCCATCCGGATCCGATCCTGAGTCACCGTCCGACCTAAATCGTTTGAGAAGATTATCGATTGCCATACGCGCTATAAAATAAAAAGCGCGAAGAATGTAGAATAACCAGGTGAGCGCAGATACCACCCTGCTCCAGATAATTAACCATAGAGGTAAACCCGTGCCAGAAGTTGTTTTGCTCTTGCCTGGTTGCTCTTCTACGGGTATATCCACTCCCGCCATTTCATAGAACTGGCGGCGAACAGTAATACAACCTAACGGGATTACGACCAGAGTTAAGACGGTCGCCACCAATGTGCCAAAGAATAGACTGGCTGCCATACCAACAAAAATTGGATCGGAGAACAACATGGCAGCCCCGACCATTAAAGTGCCTGCGGTAATCAAAATCGGGCGCATTCTGATCTGTCCTGCGGAGATCACCGCCTCGACAATCTCTTTACCTGCCTCTACCTCATGTTTGACAAATTCCACCAGAAGAATAGAGTTGCGTACCACGATCCCCGCCAGCGCAATAAACCCAATCATAGAGGTAGCGGTAAACTCCGCACCAATAATGAGATGCCCCGGAATAATTCCAATCAAGGTCAGCGGGATAGGCGCCATGATCAAACCTGCCAGCCTGTAATTCTTAAACTCCCAGACGATCAAGCCATAAATTAATACCAGCGCCGCCATAAAAGCCGCACCCATGTCACGGAAGGTCTCAAAAGTGACCGTCCACGCACCACTCCATTCAAAACCTGATTTGATATCATCCGCTGGTGCCCCATAACGGCCAATCGTGCCACCCAGGGTTAAAGCTGACATATGTACACCGTCTGGAGTGAGATAGCCTTTCAGTCGATCTTCAATGGTATGCATCCCGTATATTGGGGCACCAAGCTTGCCTTCCATCTCGGCAGTCACATATTCGACTGCACGCAAGTCTTTATGGAAAATCACCGGATCTTCTTTTGCCATAACAAACCGACCAAGCTCGCCCAACGGTATCGTATTGCCTTTTGATGAAATCACTGGCAGGGAATATAAGCGTGTCACTTGCGAGCGGATAGACATCGGCACTTGCATGACAATAAACGTAGGCTCTCGCACCACTCTGCGTTTTATATCACCCAGCTTATAACCACCCATGGCCATATCAAGTTGTTGGTTAATCATATCAACGGATACGCCATAACGCGTTGCTTTTTCAATATCAACCTCAAACCGCCAATAGCCATAATCACTCGCCATATAGTTATCGACATCCACCACATCCTGTGATGGCTGGAAAATAGTGGTCATATCCTGTGCTACCTGACGTCTTGTCTGCGCGTCAGGGCCATAGATTTCCGCCACCACTGTTTGCAACACAGGCGGTCCCGGTGGCATTTCAACAACCTGAGTGCGCACGCCGGTATTGGTTGTCTCTGGGTGTTTTTCAAAATATTCATTGATACGATGCCGAGCATCAACGGCGATGGCATGGCTGCCACGCTTGCGATCATTTTTATCAAGCAACATAACCTGAATATCAGCTTGCCAGGGTTGTTGACGCAGATAATAGTGGCGAACCATGCCATTGAAATTAAAAGGCGATGCAGTTCCAACGTAACTTTGAACATCGGTCACTTCCGGGATATCGCGTAAAATACTAACTAACTCATGAGTAACGTTGGCAGTAACGGGCAGTGCTGTTCCTTCTGGCATGTTGACCACAACATTAAATTCCGGCTTGTTGTCAAACGGTAGCATTTTCACCGCCACCCACTTGAAATAAAACATGCTGCAGGCAAACAGGGTTGCAACTATCAAACCGATGAAAAAGACTTTCCCATAAAAACGATTAGTACAAAGCGGTCCCATGCAGGGACGGTAGAAACGCCCTATCATGTCACTAAACCACTTCTCACGTTTTTCTGCTTTCTGTAAGGCCTGGAGCTGTGGACGAACCCGCATGGCAAACCAGGGCGCGAATATGAAAGCGGCAATCAGGGAAAAGAACATGGCCGCCGCACCCAACACCGGGATGGGGCGCATATAAGGCCCCATCAGACCACTGACGACCCCCATCGGTAATAAGGCTGAAATAATTGTTAAGGTCGCCAAAATAGTCGGGTTACCTACTTCTCTGACCGCATCGATGGCAATATCCAGACTGGTTTTACCCGCAGCCAACCAGCGCCGAAAGATATTTTCAACCACCACGGTTGCGTCATCCACAAGAATGCCTATCGAAAAAACCAGGGCAAACAAACTTACCCGATCAATGGTGTAATCTAATACTAATGCAGACCAGATAGTCACCAGAAGAACGATGGGTATGATCACAATAATCACGGAGGCGGCACGCAACCCCATAAATAACAGACATAACAGGCTTACGGCAATCGCTGCTTCAAATAGCGCCGTTAACAATTCATTTACTTTATCGTTAGCGCTTTTACCATAGTTGCGAGTAATATCAACATGAACATTCTCGGGAATAATATGACCCTTTAGTGATTCGAGTTTATCTAAAATCGCATTGGCGACGGTGACACCATTTGTATCAATTTTTTTCGCGATCGCAATGGTTACTGCCGCCTCGCCATTGGCCTTCATCGGGTTTTCATTGGCAATACCGGTGTAGAAACTCACTAACTGTTTAGTCTCTTCAGGGTAGTGAAATACTTTGGCAACATCGTGGACATAAACAGGCGCGCCATCATGAACACCTATTACCAATCTGGCTATTTCATCCGCTGTTGCCAGAAAAGCACCACTGTAGACTTTAAATGTACTATTGCCACCTTCTATGTAACCTGTATCAATTTCGGAGTTTGCGGTGCGAATCGTTTGTGCAACCTGTGCCAACGAAATACCAAATCCACTCAAACGCTCTGGTGAAACTTCAACACGGATTTGATCGGAGCGCCCGCCGACAACAAAACCCTTACCGGTATTCGGCACCGCCTCCAGATATTGCAGGACATCAAAAGCCAGGGTACGCAAAGTACCATCATCCACTCCACCCTCTTCAGGTTTTGACCAGAGCGTCACCGTAACAATTGGAACATCATCTATCCCAACTGGTTTGACCAAAGGCAGTGAGACACCCGGTGGAATCTGATCCAGATTGGACTGCAACTTGTCATGTACCTTGACAATAGAGTCACCAAGATCTTCACCCACTTTAAATCTCACCGTAACGATGCTGGCACCACGTTGTGTGGCCGAATACACATGCCGGACGCCGGGTACCTCACTCAACAAACGTTCGAGTGGTTCTGTTACCAGACTGGTCACTTGCTCAGCCGATGCACCTGGATACTGAACATACACATCCACCATCGGTACTGATATTTTTGGATCTTCCTGACGAGGCGTAAGCATCAGACCAAGAACACCCATGGCTAAAAATGCAAACATCAATAATGGTGTGACCGGAGAATTGATAAACTGTCTGGCTATATTGCCAGCAATACCTAATCCTTCCTGTTCATTATTTTGAGCCTGTTTATCCGTGTCAGTCATGTCTTGTTTATTAAACTCATCATCAATTATTTTGGTTTACTTTAGGGCTTTGTGGCATCTGATTCTTTAAGCCAGCCAGAAATTACTCCGGGCGGAGGGTTGACCAATACCTGATCACCGGGATTTAAACCCGCGAGCACTGTGACTCGACCTTTTGCATAACTGGAGCCTAACCGCACTAAGCGTAATTCACGCCGATCACCTTTGATCACATACACAATGGGTAAACTGCCACGTTCAACAACAGCACTCGTTGGTATTTCGATGAAGGTCCCACTGCTTTCACCGTTATCTGGCAACATAACTTCGGCATAAGTACCCGGCCATGCTCTGGTGCCGACGGGAAGATCAAATTTAACGGTGATGGTATGCCGTTGTGAATTCCCCATAGGGTAAATTTGTGCCAGGCGAACATCGACATATTGGTTATTAAAATCCAGCATCGCGGGCACAACCATACCTTCTTGCACGGCAGTCACCAGGCGTGACGGGACTTCGACGGATAATTGCAGGTCTGCCAGGTCTGCGTATTTAAGTAGTGCCTGACCTGGTTGCACCGTGTCACCAGCCTCTACCATCTTCTCTACAATGACACCGTTAAACGGTGACACCGTGCGTGTATCACGCAGGCGCGCATCAATCTCGCGCAACTGAAACAGGGCTGCTCGATGTCGACCCTGGGCCTGACCCATTTTTGTGCCCGAAGCGTACAGATCGGTATACATTTCCAACCTGGGGTTTCCATAACCCATCCCACTCCCCATGTTGCGGGTAAAAAATTGATCAAACATTGCCGGTAACCCCATTCCCGGCATACGATTGATGTCACGCGATTGGGGTGCCCACCACTCCCGGCCGTACTGCACTTGTGAATTACGTAATCCGAGGTAAGCATTATTGAGATTCGCCATAGATTCTTCACGTCGAGCCAGTAATTCCTCTGTATCCACCGCAACCAGAACTTCACCCTGATTAAATCGGTCACCTTCACGCCCGGCAATAAACTCTATGCGTCCCGGCATCTCTGCCGTCAAAGTAACTTCTCGATAGGGAACAACGGTTGCGCCAAGGATAGTTGAGACACCGGCCTTGCGTTGACCGACCGTTACAACCTGGGCCTGTGGTGGCATGCCGCTAACAAGCTGGCCGCGGTCATCATAATGGAATGCCCCCGCTGGAGGCGTTTGTGGATTTGCAGCAGATGAAATCAACAATCCCATAATGGATAAGGGAAAGAAAAAGCCTTTTAGTATTTTATTCATTTTGCCACCATCGCGTTGGAGTAATCTTGGACGATCATTTTGAAGACACATCAGTTAAGTTAATTGCGGGCACAATACTCTGCATTCATCGTATTAAAACTGATTGTGTCTTACAGGTTTGTGTCAAGCGGGCTAGACCTGCCCCATCGCAGCAAAACTTTTGATAAACGGTCCGGCCATGCGTGGATCCTTGACTATGGCCGAGTAGTCACCCTTGTTGAATTTCAATTTCCGGGCAGTATAGGCCATCCCCAGGCCCACCATGCCGGGTGGCTTTGCGATCCACTTTTGCCAGTTAGTTTCACTGGCTCGTAGATCCCAGTTAAGCTCCTCACCCTTGTAGGCACCGGACGATACCGCCTTACCCTTCTTGACGGTCAAAACACCGATCGGATTTTCGTCGCCATCAAAACCATAACCAATAACCGAGTTAAATTCGATTTTGGCTAATTCACCAGACAGCTCAGATTCGTTATTCCATACATCCTGATACTTGCTCATCCATTCATTGGAAAAAAGATTCGACATAACACACCCCTGCTACATTATTTGTTATATTTTTGTGGTGGCATTTATTGCCACTTCACTCGTTTTGTTTGTATTCACACGCCCCTGTTCGCTATTCATAGTGCAAGCACCGAGCCAATAATTAACTCGTTGATTTTCAAAACAATAGGTAAATAACGTGTTGCAATCTGTTGCAGAGCAAAGAATCGCTAAACAGCGATTAACTTATTGATAAACAACATAATGTGGATCAAGCAATGATCAGAACATGTTGCAACATAAAGTTAAAAATGCAACACTCATAAAAGTGACGTCATTAAGGCTGCGTACTATGTCGAAAAATGAAGTTCTATTCCCAATGCTGGAAGCGGTCATAACTGCTATTGATGAAGGCGTAATCATTAGTGACAAACAGGGTGACGTTCTTTTCAGTAACCCTGCCGCGCTGAAACTGTTAAATCTTAAACCAGGTGACAAGCTCAAGCATTTACAGAGCATTGGCGACTTTAATTTGCAGAGAAATTTACTAAAAGCGGCCATTGATGCGGGTGAAGCCGATGCGGTCAGCATGCCGAGCGGTAGATTTGTTACCTTTGAAGAAAGGCTACAACATACCCAGGGTGAACGTTATATAGAATTTCATACCGGTATCGTCGCGTGTCGTACCCAGCACAAAGACGTTCGCCTGATCCTGCTGCGTGATCGTACAGAGCAACGCCTGCTCGAGGCCGCCTACAAGACCAATTACGCAGATTTTGAAAGCAATGACCCACACATGCTGGAAGTCGTTGAAAAAGTCCAGACGATTGCGCCAAGTAATGCCTCTGTTCTGGTACAGGGTGAATCCGGTACGGGTAAGACGCTTTTAGCCAGAATGGTGCATAAGCTCAGTACCCGCACTCGACATGCTTTTGTTGAAATAAATTGTGCCGCGATTCCTGAGACCCTGATCGAATCTGAGTTATTCGGTCATGTTAAAGGCGCCTTTACCGGGGCGATATCGAATCGGCTTGGTCGTTTTCAGGCAGCCGATCATGGCACCCTGTTCCTGGATGAAATAAGTGAAATCCCTCTCCACTTACAGGCAAAATTATTACGCGCCATTCAGGATCAGGAACTGGAAATGGTCGGCTCGGACAAAACTATTAAAGTCGACGTACGTATTATTACCGCCTCGAATCGAAACCTGCGTGAACTTGTCGATCAAGGTGAATTTCGTGCTGATCTATTTTATCGACTGGCGGTCATACCGCTGACCATCCCGGCATTGCATGACCGCCCAGGAGATATACCATTACTCACCAGATATTTTTGCGGTCGCCTTGCGGCACGTGGCTATCCGAATGATATTGAATTTGATCCTGAGGCGATGAAAATAATGATGGACTACCCATGGCCCGGTAACGTTCGCGAACTGGAAAATGCGGTTGAGCACGGTATTATCTGTTCGATCGACAAAAAGGTCGTACCCGCAAGCCTGCCCCAGGATATTTACCAGTTTTCCGAACATGCCGAACTTGAAGATACCAACAAAGGTGCCCATCTCGTACAAGGACATGAAATCAAGGAGGCACTGTCTTTGGCGAATGGCAGTAAGGCGGAGGCCGCTCGAATTATCGGTATAGACCGGACAACTTTGTGGCGCCGGATGCAACGCCTGGGAATTCACTAAAACGTTAAATTCTAAATTTCTGTTATTTTGCACAGCGGCGCTGCTGGTTGTTAAATACGCTTCTAACACGTTTCACATACCCGTCTCGAAGTGGATCAGTGTATTCATTTTCCAACTCATCACGGCGTTTAAAGATAACACTCCCATCGGGAGAGATATCAGCTTCCAGTTGTCCTCTGGCTGGTAATGCCGCTATCACCTTCGACTCTGAGATAGACTTAATAATCCAGTTATATTTATAAAAAGCGTACACAACATTTCTCCGAAGTGCGATAGCCTGGTCAGTATTAGCCAGATCTCTATTGAATTCCCTGTTTTTACAATCCGTTAAGTTCAACATCGTTTTCGATCTAATATTTAACAACCATTTATAGTACCTATAGTTTTCACGATCATAGTCTTCATTTAAGTGTTTAATAGTAATTGAATCAGGACTTTGAAAATTTACTTCAACTATAAATTCTCCTTTTCCTCTCAGGTTGGCAGTTAAACTTGTATCTGATTCCTTGTCAACTTGCCAGCGATAAGTCTTAAGTGCATTTTTAGCCGCCACTTTAATTTCTGATACCTTTAAATCCAGGGTGGCCGCTGAAACAATAATCTGGTTCGCATAATCATCTGACCCTGCAAATGCAAAATAACTTGGCGCTAAAAATAGTATGAAAATTATTTTTTTCATTTCCTCTTCCCCTGTTGATTTATAATGAATTCGCTACGTATGTCTAAATGTATCAATGGGTGGTTGAGATAATATCTTGTTTGTCCCAAGCAAGCCGATGAAGGCAATAACAATAGCACCGCTGAGCGTACCGGTGATGACGGGGATCAATGAAAAGGCATATTCAAACTTAAAAACTTGTTCGGCAAGTACCATGCCGGTCACAGAGGCAGCAATACCCGCAATACCGCCGGCAATACCCCCAATCAGTAGAAATTCTATCAGAACACCTTTCAAGATCCATTTTCGTGATGCTCCCAGTGTGTGCAACAATGCCGCTTCCTGCTGGCGTTCATCCTGGGTTGTTTTCAATGCGGTCAGCATAATGATAACCCCGATCACCAGCGTAAAACCGAGCAGGTATTCAATCGCAGCAGCAACACGATCCATCAGGGTTCGTATGCGACTGATGATGACATCAATATCGATAATAGAAATACTAGGGTAGCGTCGAACCAGTTCCACCAGATGATCAGGCTCATCGCCTTGCAGGTGCAAACTCGTTACCCAGTTAGCCGGATAGTCTTCCAGTAAACCATGTGGCAAGAGTGTAAAAAAGTTGACCCGGAACGTTCCCCAGTCCACCCCGCGAATATTGAGAAGCGTGAGTTCTTTTTCACTGCCTGCAATATTAAATTTCAGCTTGTCGCCAAGTTTGAGAGAAAACCGTTCGGCAATCACCGGATCGAGAGAAATATACGGGCTGCCCGCTTCTTCTGGTTGCCACCAACGGCCTTCGATAATTTTATTACCTTCCGGGAGTTGCTTGCGCCAGGACAGATTGAACTCATGCAGAATCAGGTTCTTTGCCTGCGGGTGTTCATAGTTCTCAGCCTTGACGACGTTGCCATTTATCTCAAGCAGGCGCCCACGAATCATGGGGGCAAAAACGGGTGGGTTGATCCCCTTCTCAATAAAAAAATCTTTTACCCCCGCGATTTGATCCTTCTGTACATTGGTAACAAAATAATTTGGTGTATCGCTCGGCATCGTATTGCGCCAACCACTAAGCAGTTCGCTTCTTATCTCACCATTTAACAGGATAAACATAATGCCAAGCCCAAAGGCCGTAATTTGTAAGGACGATAAATGACTCCTGCGCGTCAGGTTTGCCAGACCATAGCGCCAGCTTACCCCCATCAAACTCCGCAGTGGAGTAAGCAGATACACGGTCACTTTTGCAATAAAATAAAGCGAAATCAGTGTCCCAATAGTGCCCGCTAATACATATTGCACAACAGCGCTATCACCGAGACGCCATACCCACAACGTAAAAACGGAACCGATAAATATAATCACGAAAGACTTACTGAAAACAGAGACGCCTTCATCACGGCGTAAGACCCGAATCGGTGGCGCATTCTTTAATAACCAGATCGGTGGCAGTATAAATCCAAGTAGCGCAATCAACCCGGTCATGCCGCCCACAAATATCGGGCTCAAATCTGGTTGCGGTAGATCGGCCACAATCAGGTTCGACATGATCTCCGTTAACGCAAACTGGGCCAGATAACCAAGTAGGCTGCCCAACAAAATCACTACAAATGCAAAACTGAACATCTCAACCAGAAAGATCGAAAATATTTTGTATTGACTTAAACCCTGGGCACGCAGGATAGCCACCGTATCGACATGCCGACGCGTATAACGCTGAGCGGCCATCGCGGTGGCAATACTGCCGAGCAGGACACTGATCAAAGCAACAATGTTTAGAAAAAATTCAGCACGCTCAAAGGCAAAGCGAATCTCGGGTCGGCCATCGCGAACAGAGATAAACTGTTCGCCGGGATTAGGATGCTGTTTAACATGTTTCATATAGGCATCGACGTCTTGTTGCTCACCGGCAATCAATAAGCGATGATTGATCCGGCTTCCCTGCATCACAAGATGCGTCGAGGCCAGGTCGTCTCGATTCATCATTAATCGTGGCGCCATTCTAAAAAAGTCACCACCCCGATCGGGTTCGTTCTCAATGATCTTAGTGATCGTAAACTCGCGGGCACCAAGTGTAAGTTTCACCCCTAGCGAAATATTTAGTGCGTCCAGCAAGCGCGGCACAACCCATACTTCGCCCGATGGCGGCGGTCCTGTATTTTCGGTTGTTACAGAACTGCCTTTATCACTCAGCAATAATTTACCACGCAATGGGTAAGCCTCGTCGATGGCTTTGACCTCAACCAATTGCACTTCATCATTGACCAGTACGACACTGCGAAACAGGTTTATATAGGAGGCATTCAGATTGAACAACCTGCTCGCCTTGATCCGTTGCTGATCAATCTTATGCGTCGAGGCAATCACAAAATCTGCCGCGAGTAACTCGCTGGACTGCTGCTGCATCGCCCTTTCGACGCGGTTGGTAAAGAAGCCCACGGTCGTAATACTCGCCACACAGATGAGCAAGGCCATTGCCAGCAGGCTCAGTTCCCCAGCCCTCCAGTCACGTAAAAGAAACCGTAATGATAATTTAATCAGCGATAACTTGATCATGCGCCGATAACCGCTTCGTCTGACACGACTTCGCCGCCCGATAAAGTAACAATACGATCACACCTGTTTGCCAGATCTGTATCATGAGTAGCAATGATCAGGCTGGTCTGACGTTCCTGATTGAGCTCAAACAATAGATCGATAACCGTATTGCCTGTCTTCAAATCCAGGTTACCCGTGGGTTCATCAGCAAACAGTAAAATCGGTTCAATAACAAAGGCACGCGCAATCGCGCAACGCTGTTGCTCACCCCCGGAAAGTTGGTTAGGGTAATGATCCAGTCGAGGCGACAAACCAACTCTTTCAAGAATAGACAGGGTTTTTTCCTTTGCCTGGCTGGAATTGAGGATTTCCAGCGACAACAAGACATTTTCATAGGCGGTCAGGGGTTGCAATAACTGGAAGGACTGGAAGATAAACGAGACCTTTCCAGCGCGTAAACTGGCCCGTTGATCCTCGGATAAAGCGCCAATATCCTGTCCCTGAAAAAAAATCGTGCCGCCGCTGGGCAGATCCAGCCCTGCTAGCAAGCCAAGTAATGTGGTTTTTCCCGATCCCGAGGCACCCACAATGGCATTGGTACTTGCCGCATTAAATGTTAAATTAATAGTCTGAAGTATCTGTAACGGCTTATCATTACTGGTTAGCGATTTGCTCAGGTTTTTTGCTTGTAAAAAAGGTGTGGTCATGCGATTTTCCATTGTTGTTTTTTTCATTACTCTATCTATTAGTACGTCACTTACGGCACCATCGGCGTTTGCTGCGCAGCCAGAAGAACCCTCTATCCTGGTGCTGGGTGATAGCCTCAGTGCGGCCTTCGGTATTGAGCGCAACGAAGGCTGGGTTCACTTACTGCAACAATACCTGAATAAAAATGGTTATCGTTATCATGTTATCAATGCCAGCGTTAGCGGTGATACCACCCGGGCAGGGCTGGCACGTCTACCACTTGCCTTAAAAGAGCATCAGCCTGCGATCGTTATCATCGCACTGGGTGGTAACGACGGCCTGCGAGGCCTGTCACTTAAAGAATTGCGCACTAATCTGGATAAAATGATACAGCTTGCCAAAGATGCCAATGTAAAGGTACTGCTATGCGGTATTCGAGTCCCTCCTAATCTTGGTGTGACCTATGTCGCCAGGTTTCTACAAGTCTATCGTGAGACGAGTAAGCTACACGATATACCTTTGGTCAATTACATTTTAAAAGATGTGTCCAGTCATCCTGATTTAATGCAAGGCGATGGTATACACCCTACCGCTGCAGCCCAACCCATTATCCTGAATAATGTGATGCGGGAATTAACCGGGCTTTTATAATTGTTTCTGCCTAAATAACTATTCCTAATTCCTAACCACATTAAGCATTGTAAATTGCGTGGCAGGTTACGTAGGAGCGATCTCAGACCGCGATATTATGCCGGTAATACAGGTACAATCGCGGTCTGAG
>ENA-ORDP01000399-ORDP01000399.1-marine-sediment-metagenome-genome-assembly--contig:-NODE-399-length-28994-cov-3.882822_pt1 | contig 28994 bp, 26 predicted proteins | sample MGYA00248627_ERZ508539 | MGnify/ENA primary metagenome ERZ508539 (study PRJEB26208, sample SAMN05571518) | marine sediment metagenome | biome: deep sea; feature: Hydrothermal vent; material... | reverse complement strand
GTAATTGTAGCAGACTAATATTACCGTTTAATGACGTTTAGGTTAAGTTTTGTTAAATTTCGTTACGGTTTTGTGGTATTATAGTGTGATATAATATAATTAAATAAGAGTAGTCGCTATAAATGTCCGAAGTGTAAATATAATAGTATTTGCCTAATCTGAACGAGGAATATGTATAATTTAAGCCGGACGGCATTAGATCTTGACGGAGTAATATTCGATTATGAAAAAACATTTCAAAAAGAAGCCGCCAAACTTAATATGGATATACGAGTAAAGCATCCCGAGGTATACAACATGACGGATAGATACGAAATAACGCAAGAACAAGTATCTTTAATTAATTTAAAGATAGATTTTACCAATATGGATATTTTCGACGAAATTTTAAGCTTAAGGCATTATATTAATGATATTATGTGCTTTATAACGGCAAGTCCGAAAGAAATATTGCATTTACGAAAGAAAAATTTGTTTAAAATATTTAAAAAAAATATCCCGGTATATTATGCTGTTACGGAAAAAAAGCATGATATTATTAATGATTTAGGAATCAAATACTTCATAGACGACTATAACGCAACAATTCATTATGTGGATATAAACTGTCCCGATTGTAATGCATATTGGCTCGATAGGGGATATAAGGACAAAACATTGCCGGAGTCTAAAAATAAAATAAATAATTTGACGGAGTTTTTTTGATTGAGCATGCATCGTCATGCAACTCAAAGTTACTTTCTTTATACCTTATCGCACAATAAATGATAAGGACAATATTCGCAAGCCCTATTTTCGAAATTATCCGGAATGAAAGGTATGTCTTTATTTAAAATTTCTCCTATTATATATCGCAGCGAAGGTAGGAATATATCTTCCATAAGATCTTCCGCGTCAATATCAAAGTTCGCAGCGTTTTTTGCCGTTTTATCGCCGAGCAGGTACAATCTATGTCCGCCTTCATTCGGCATCGAACTTTTACCGGAACCGGTTAAACCGGTCAGGTTAAGACAGGCATCCATGCTGCCGTAATTCTCTATATTTTGCTTGGTTTTAAATAGATATAAATAAATAGGAAGTTGAAACGATTTTATGAGTTCTTTAATATCTCCTCTTTTATTTAAGCAAACGGGTTTTCCTTTGCCGTGGTTTAAAATTTTTTTAATATCGGGCATAACCGAAGATGCTCCTGTTTTGTAATCAATGATTAAAAAACGTTCGGTCCCTTCGTTTGCGACATCTGCCCCGACTGTTCCTCTCGATTTTATATCCCTGTTTTTATACCCGTCTATCCTGTCTATTTTGCCGTAAAGCCTTATCTCCCTTCCTTTTTCTATTCCACCTGCTCCATCCTCTATCTTAAACTGTGCCTCTTTTTCCGATTCTAACCCTATGATTTTCCAAATATATTTATCCGTTCCACAGTTTTTTAAATCATTTTTAATAAAATTATACAATATCTTTTTTGCCGTCTCTTTGACTATAAAATATTCGCCGAAATCGACATTGATCCCCAGCTCTGCAATATTGCGAGGTTCTTCTATCGCCCTGCATATTTCGTCTTTAAAATAACCGTCGTCCTTTAAAAATCGATAAATAATATCGTAACCGTTTCTCTTTATTCCCTCGTAAAATCCCCTAAGCGCTCTATGTACGAATATTCCGATTTTATCTGCGCCTATGCCGGCTTTTAAATGCTTAGTTTCTTTGAGTTTGAGTACGTATCTATAATAAAACCGTGCCGGACAATTAATATAGGTATCTATAGCCGAGGCCGATAATTTACTCGTCAAATCATCTAATTCTTTTAAAATATCATCGTTTTTATCTATACTGAAACCGCTGCCGTCTTTGCCGTTCTTGAATATTTTAGTTTTAAAACCCAACGGAATTATTTTACCTTCTATATCTAAACTCTTTGTTTTTTTTTCGTTTTCCCATATAATTTCTTCGACTAACCTACTTCTTATGCGCTTATTGTTTTTTACGTAAACTATATGCGTCTCTTTTGAACCGGATATGAGCCTTCTAAAATGATAACGATACATAGATTCGTAATCGCCGTAAGTCGTTAAACCTATTTTTCTTCTTATAGGATGAGGCAAAATAGGATCAATTTTCTTTAATGGGGGTAAAATATTCTCATTAACATCTATAATTATAACCCTATCAAACTTCAAGACTCGAGTCTCTAAAATTCCCATTATTTGCATGCCTTTTAACGGAATACCGCTAAAAGTAGCGGATTTATTTTCCATATAATACATAAAAAGTCTAAAAATAGATTTTTTTTCAAGTAATTCGTCTTTAAAATAAGAATTTTGAAACATATCGATGGATTCTTTGGTTTTTTTTATGAGTTTATAAGAAAATCCATGTGTAAAAATATTTTTATTATTTTGAGAAATCAATTCGATAATTTTTAACAAATTCTCTGCAAAATTCATAGGGGTTATCTTATTATTTTCAAAATTTATAAAAAAATATTCATGAATGACATTAACCGCGATTAGGGCATCTTTATCTGCGCTTTGATTTCCGATCTCGCTCTCGCCTTCTCGCTCTCGTTTTTGCTTCTGCTTGTACCCGCCGTATTCACCCGAAAAGCAATCTTTTTCGATATCTGCAAGCCTCACGAACGCATCGCCTTTTTTTAGGACATATTTCTCTATATTGTTTATTGCGGCTATCTTATCTGCACCGATAGATGTTTTAACATACGGATGTTTAATAAGATTTAAATAATCCCTTGCGGCATATTTTTGGCCCAATGTATTATTATTATCGTAAACCGCCGATTCTTGAGCATTGAATATGAGCCTAATAAGCGAATAAAGAGGAGTTCTTTTCAGGGGATACCCCATTGTTATATTGTAATCTAAGTTATTTATCTGCTTTACCGTATAGTAAAGAAACGGGAGCAATGTAGCGGCATCAAGCAAAATAACGGCCGTTTTTTCAGGATTAAAACCGATACCTTCCAAAACATTTTTAAATATAAGCAATTCGGAATGAGTATCGCCGGCTTCATATAGATGTAAAACTGAATTTTTCATGAAAGAATCGGAGTTATCGTCGGCTAAGCCTAATCCGTTAGAATTTACATGCTTACTTAAATCAACGATTTCTATCTCTTCTCCTTCACATTTTTTTACTATATTTTTAAGATAATCCTTCCAGTCTTTTAAAGATTCAATTTGAATATAAAATTCCGCAATTCCGCAATCCACCAGCGCTTTAACAATATCGACATCTCCGTTAGACGGAAAAGATAATCCCAAAAAATAGATTTTTTCGAATTCCTCAAATTTTCTACTTATAAATTCCGGGGTATTATTAAGAAAATCAGTTGCATCATAATAATTTAAACCCGAGGTCGTTAAACCCTTCTCCTTTAATTTTTCATGAAACTTATCCCTTATAAATGAGAGATGTTTATAGAACCTGCCTATATTTTCGGGAACATAAGCGGAATAAAAAGACTTTATATTCTCAATGACTTTATTATCAATTAAACCCTCGTCAAGTTCGTTAATTGCATCGAATAGTTGCAAACCCCGAAAAAAAAAGTCGTCGAATTTATTTATCCTCTTAAAAAATCCCAAATCGCCGAAGTCTAAACTGTTTTTTTGAATATATTTGATTATCTCATAAAGAAACCATGGGGTGTTTATCCTGTCGCATTCGGCTTTCTTACCCCTGCTTTTTTCGGCGATAAATCCGATAAATTCGGGAATAGAAAACATCGAAGGCAAACAATCCTTTGATCCTATACCGAAATTGCGCAAAAAAATGTCTTGAAGATATAAGGCCGGCCTTTTGCCTGGAAATACTAAGGCATATTTAGACAAATCTTTATTGCGGCTGTCGCTGCTATTGCCGGCAAGTTTACCCGCTATATACTCTAAAATGGAATCTTCGTATGAAAATATGTGGATTTTCATTTAATTTTTTAAAACCTCTTTTCTCCCAACTCTAAAATATTATTATCCTCTCCATATTCCTCGTCTCTATCCGTATTACACTCATCTTCGAAAAAAAGATCGGTTAATTCATTACGGCTTCTTCCTATTTTGGAAGGGGCCATTATATAAAGCTCTTCTTTAGCCCTGGTAAGCGAAACGTAAAAAAGATTCAGCTCATCTAAGAAACTCATAGACTTTTCCAATACATAACCTTCTGTTTCGGGTAAATTTTCGTCTATGCCGAATAAAAGCTCCTGTTCGTTTTTGTTCGTATAATAAAGTCTTATTTTATCACAGTCGTCATGTGACGACGGGCATGATGAAATCAAAATCCTGTTTATCGGTTTGTTTTTGATACAGGCATAGGGGACGATAACTACAGGAAACTGGAGCCCTTTAGCCTTGTGTGCCGTTAAAACATTTACGGCATTATTTGACGGATCGGGCTCCGTTAAAAATTGTTCCGCATCCTGTTCCGCATCTTCAAAAAAATCTATAAATAAATCCAAATCGTTATCTCCCGCATCTTCCCTGTTTTTTATAATTTCAAGCAAATGCATAAAAAATCCTATATATTCTGAAAAATTATTATATATATCAAATTTTTCATACAACTTACACACCGTTTCATAGACAGAATAGAATCCAACGCCGTTAAACAGCTCGGATATATAGCCGTCCCATAAGCCGGCGGCGGTAACGCCCATACTCTCCGCCCTCCATTCCTTAAACTTAATATAAATGAATTCTTTGCCCGCATTCTTTAATATAAGGTCATTTATCCCCTTTTTTAGAGTAAAATAATCATATTTAACGGCTATGCTAAAAATCTTTCCGGATATAAAATTAATAAAAGAAAGATTATCGGCGGGATCATTGATAAACTTTAAAAACGAAATGATTTCCATTATCAGCCGATTATTTCTAATGTCGGCACTTTGATTGGATTTAACCGGTACCCCTTCTTCCTTCAATTTAAGAACAAAATCCGCCGCATCACTGTTGGTGCGGGTTAAAATTGCTATATCTCTAAACATATATCGTCTGCCTGCACCGGCTAAACCCTTTATGATATCGACCGTTTTACTCAAAGACAGTCCTATCAGACCGGCATCGTAATCGTCGTCTTTAATATCATTTCCATTCTTATCTTTATTTTTTCTATTATCATCATTATGATTATCCGAAAGCCTCTCTATTCGAATATACCCCTCAAAATCCTCTTTGCCTTTACTCTCTTCCTCCACAACGGTAAATTGTTCATGGTTCTCGTATACTCCGTATATAATGCTTCCGACTTTATCTCTATAAGCCCCCTCAAGCTTGCCGGGTTTAGGTTTCATGTTTTCAGAGAACAATAATTTTTTTATTAGATTCTTCGGATTGAACGTTTTATTGAAGAAATCGACGAGTATTTTTTTTGACCTAAAATTATACCGAAGTTTTTCTCTGTACAAGTTGCCTTCGCAAATAACGTTATTTCTGCAAAATTCATCTGTTACGTCATCAAAAAGGTCGGCATAACCGCCTTTAAATCTATAAATAGATTGTTTCTTATCACCTACGTAAAAAAGAGAACCGCCGTTTGAAAGGCTGTTTTCTATTAAGCCCCTGAGGTTATCCCACTGAAGCCTGTCCGTATCCTGAAACTCGTCTATTAAATAATGATAAACCTGTTCGCCTATATTAAAATATATATCAGGAACCATGTTGCCCTTAATTAATTCGTTCACTTTTATTTTTAGTTCGTCTAAAAGAACAACCCCGTCGCTTTTTAATTTTTTCCCCATTATTCTTTTACTCTCTTTCAATATTTCCATATAGGGATAGAATTTTATGCTGCCTGTCAATAAAATTATATCCCTAATGATACCCCTTATGCCGTCCCAAATTCGTTGAAGTTCGCCTATCGCTTTCAATTCGTCGCCGTCTGCGGCACCGACACCAGCAAGTATATTTTTGACGTCGCTATTCTTCCAAAATGAAGAACTAAAATCCTTTTTAAGAATTTTAGTTAATCCCTTTTCAAATATCTTTTTGAACCTTACGCCCTGCAGTTTGCTTATTTCTCCGGCTAAATCACCTAAAAGCCCTCCGCATTCGGAAATGTTTTCGGAAAATAACGCTGTCGGTTTTTTGACAATCTTATCCGCCAGCCGGTCTATACTCCCATGCGACTTTTCTATAAAATCTTCGTCTGCATATTCGGCAATATCAAAATATTTTCCGACGCTGTATTCTATATCTCTTAATTTTCCGACTACTTCGTTAATGGTACGGCGCGGGTTAAAAAGGGTTTTATTCTCTATAAGTACATAATTATTTACGAAATCTAAGAATATTCTCCTGATTCTATCGTCTTCTTTTGCCTCAAAAAGTAATTTGCCGATAGAAAAATCTATATATGAAAGTTTATCGGTAATTATTTCAAATCCGGGATTTATATCTATTTCGATAAGAGATGCCCTTATTATTTCGGCTAAAAAACTATCGATCGTTTTAACATTGAAATCCGTATAATTTTTTATTATATTATCCGCTAAAATCGACGCCCTCGACGATAACGATTCATCGCTTTCTTCGGCTATATCTATAATCGACCTTATCTGTTCCGACTCTTCTTTTTCGCCTATAGCAACCTTCTTTAATAAGCGAAGTATCCTCTCCTTCATTTCATTCGCAGCCTTGTTCGTAAATGTTATAGCCGTTATATTATTTAGACCGTTCGTGCTTATATCCATACCGCCCGAGTCTCCGGCAGGTTTTTTTACGCCGGCGGACAATAAAAACTGAACATATCTTAAGACGAGGCTATGGGTCTTTCCGCTTCCCGCGGATGCCGATAACCGGAAAATATGCGGAAAAACAAGGTCCGTGTCTTTTTTTAGGATATTATTTTTTAAAATGCTATACATAAATAAAGATCGTATGATTAAATTTACGCATCGGCAGCGGTGAGGGCGGCTTCGAACGCCATTTGAAGTTCTTCATCGGTATGAATAGCGAACACCGGTATCTTTCCGCTTTCTATGGATTTTATAGAATTGCGTATGTTAAGTCTGCCGTATGGATTAAACTTTTGAAAATATTCCGCCGCTTCCGTATTTTTTTTGTTATTTATCTTAACGCCGGCGTAAGACAGATTTTTGCATACCTCTTTTCTCAAGGTTCCTGAATTTTCACCTATACCGCCGGTAAAGACAAGGGCATCTATGCCGTCCAATGATGCCGCATACTGCCCGATAAATTTCATTATTCTATAGGAAAACATTTTTAAGGCAAGTTTTGAATATTTATCGTCTCTCTCCGATAGCTCTTTAAAATCATATGTTCTTTTGGATATCCCGAGAAGCCCGCTCTTTCTATTCAATATATCAAGTATCACATCATCGGTAGCATTAAGTTTTTCTTTAAGAATAAAAGGAATCTCGGGGTCTATGCTTCCGCATCTCGTGCCCATCATCAAGCCCTCCAACGGGGTATAACCCATAGATGTATCTATCGACTTTCCCGCCTTTATTGCGCATATGCTTGCCCCGTTTCCGATATGACATATTATCAATTTTTTGAAATTTTTCCTATCAAGACTTAACAAGTTATTGATAAAGGTATATGAAATACCGTGAAATCCGAACTTTTGTATATCGTATTTATCGTAAAAATATATCGGAAGAGGGTAAAGCCTTGCATGAAGAGGGATAGTACGATGAAAAGCGGTGTCGAAAATACATACATGCCTTGACTTCGGAAATACATGCCGCATGATCTCCAACCCTTTTAAATTAGAAGGATTATGAAGCGGCGCAAGCCCGTTTAGGGTTCTTAATTTTTTTATATGTTTATCCGATATTATCAGCGGTTTTTTAAAGTCCTTTCCGCCGTGAACATATCTATGCGCTACTATATCTATACTTAAGCGGTTATTATTATTTTCATCGTTTTGAAATAAATTATTTTTTTCGAGAATATAATTTATTGCCGTTTCGTGATTGTCAAAATTGATGCTTGTGCTCTCGCGGTGATTTTTATCTTCGACATAAAAAGAACCGTATTCGGTTCCTATCTCTTCTATTTTGCAGGTTAACGTCCTTTTGAGATTTAGCAGTTTTTGCTGTATTTCACATTTTTTCAAATGGATTGTATCTTTACCGCCGAAAAACTCTAAAATAGAAAATTTAATCGATGAACTCCCACAATTAATCGATATAAGCCTTATTAAATCAGCCATTTTCATTTTATGTTTTTTATAAATACACGGTATCTTCCTTAAAGCCGGTTTTTAAAAAGAGAAGAATATAGTCCCTCAAATGGCGCGTTATTAAAAAATTACGCTTTACGTGTTCGTGCCCGTTTTCCCCCAGTTGTTTTGCGTATTCAGGATTTTGGATCAGTTGCTTTACGTAAAGTGCCGTTCCCTCTGTAGTTCTAGACAAAAGACCGGAGTGCCTATGTGTAATTTGAAGGGGTATGCCTCCAACGGCCGAAGCTACTACCGGTTTTGACTTCCATAATGCCTCGGAAACGGTCAAACCGAAACCCTCTTTTATAGATTTTTGCAGTACCACGGTTGATGCCCTTTGTAGCGCATTTATTTCAATATTACTTGCCGGCGGAAGCTTGAAAACATGTATATCCTTATCTCCTCCCGCCTTAGCAACAACTTCATTAAAGACCTCTATGCCTTCGGGGTCGTCCGTTGCGCCGCCGCCTGCAAGTACAAGCTGGCAATCGACATGTTTCTTGACAAGTCTGTATACATCTATCACACCAAGGGGATCCTTTAACCTGTCAAACCTGGAAACCTGAGTTATAGTCTTCTTTTCCGGATCTATCCCGAATTTTTCAAGGACGTCGTTTATGGTCTGCTGAGGTAAATCTTTATTTTTATCCGATAGCGGATCAATCGAAGGAGAAATCAATATTTGAGGTATTTTAAGCTTTTTGGCAAAAAGAGGGGATGAAAAGACCGAATAATCATATTTTTCTATAAATTTTTTCAAAAAATTGAACGTCTTAACGTTTGCCGAACTTAAATCAATGTGACATCTCCATATAAATTTTTTGTCTTTATGATTATTATTGTTTTTAATTTTCACTAAGCCTATCGGTTGCGGGTCGTGAATACAAATAATATCTCCGTACAAATTCATCTCTCTCAAATTTTCATCCGTAACGTCAAGAAAATGCCTGAAATCGTCTTCGGTTATATCCTCTTTCATCCCGTGTAGAGAGTTATGCATCTTCTTAGTCACTTCAAAAAATCTCTCCCCGCCTTTTATAAAATCCCACCTTGCATCCACCCCTACTTCTTTCATGAGCGGAACCATTCGGCCTAAAATTTCCGCCACGCCTCCGCCTACCGGTGTAGAATTTATATTCTGAATAATCTTCCCGGATAAATACGAGCCTATTTTTTTAATCTCTTCAATTGTCTCAAAGCCGACAATGTCGGTATAATCATTTATGGAATTCATATATAATTTTCGGTAAGTTTTATAATATCTTCTTTAAATTTTTCAATAGTAAGGGTGTACGGATCTAAATTTGCTATTTTATCGGCTAATTCGGGAAGCTTAATCTCGTCTTTAATCCATAAAGAAAAATCATTAAGTTCCGCAGAGCGCAACCTTACATGCGACTCGAAAAAATGATAATAAATTGAAAATACGGTTATATGTCTTAAGATATCTACAAATTCCTTAAGGGTATAAGCCTCTTTGCCGGTATTCATAATAAATGTTATAGCCCTCATAAAATTAAACCTCCCCCCCATCTCGACATTTTTAGTCTTCTTATTTTCAGACATAAACGCGGTAATCTTGTCGATTATTTCATCCTTGTATTCGTCCAACGTTTTGCAATTAAAAAAATCTAAACTGGAAATTTCTTCCCCCAGCAAGTCTTCTCCTAATCTTTCCGTAATCCAATATGCAAAATCGTTCGGCGAAGACGGAATATGATAACGATGCTGAATAAGATAGTGATGTGTGTGATAGTAAATAATGGGATCGTCGGATTTTTTTATACCCCCCAACAATTCTTTCAGATTAAGCGCATAAGCGCCGGTAAGTTGAGGCAGAGTTAATCTTGTATAGAATTTAAAGGGGTAATTCGCTCTGTTTTCCATTTGTATTTATAATAACACCGTTGAGATTTAATTGTCAATCTTATCTATCCCCTTCATATTTTATTTAAATTAAATAAAGCGCAGTAAGGAAATTATAAGCCCAGTCGTATATATCGTTCTCAAGGATAATATTCTGCATTTTTGAAACTCTTTTCTTTTTTTCTTCTTTATCCATCATAATACCTTCGTATATTTTTCCGGCAAAACATTCGCTATCGTACGGATTAACCAGGAGAGAGTCGTACAACTCCTTTGCCGCACCGGCAAACCTTGACAAAATCAACATTCCTTTATAATCCGTATCGGACATAATAAATTCCTTTGCGACAAGGTTCATGCCGTCATGCAATGGTGTAGCAATCATAACGTCGCAAAGCCTGTAATATGCCATATAAACCTCTAAGTCAAGTTGCTTAAAATACCTTACTATCGGATACCACTCCGATGTCCCGTACTTCCAGTTGATATCGTCGGATAGCCTGAAAATCTCATCGTTAAATTTCTTATAAGCCTCTATGTGTACCCGGGACAATACTCCGAATTGCACAAAAACAAATTTGCCTATAAGCTCGGGATGCCTTTCTAACAGCTTGTCTATCGCTATCAGTTTTTCTATAATTCCTTTAGTATAGTCTAACCTGTCTACCGAAACGGCTAAATACTCGTAAGGCGGTTCAATGATCTCATCGTTTTTTTGAGTCTCGTCTATTATCTCATCAACCTTTTCAGACATAGCGATATGATTTAAATGTACCGCATCTATGCTGATCGGGAACGGTGTAACCTTAGTCTTATGACCCTTGTAGGTAATGGAGTAATCCGCCCAATTAACCTGGGCTTCAAGCTCCCATTCGCATGACCTTAAAAAATTCTGACAGTGATATATTATATGAAAACCTATTAAATCATTTGATAGTAGGCCTTCCAATAACTTAGTCTTCTCCGGACATATAGAAAATATTTCAGGATTAGGCCACGGGATATGCCAAAATATTGATGTCTTAAGTTCGCTATCGTATTCTTTTAAATATTTAGCGCACATTGCGAGATGATAATCCTGAAGCCATATAATGTTTTCCGAAGAAATGCCGTTTTTATCGCTTCGCTCTTTGAGCTCTTCGATTATAGAATCCGCAAACTTCCTATTTACTTCGTCGTATGCTAAAAATTGATCGGAATTAAAAACCGGTTTGACGTACACGGTATGAGACAGCGGCCATAAGACCGAATTGGAATAACCGTAATAATAATCATTTAAATCCTTTTTCGTAAGAAAAACTCTTTTTAGCGTATAAGATTCTTCCCCCTCGGGTAGTTTAATCTTTTTTTCGCTATCTACGACGACTTTATCCGCGCCTCCTCCACCATATGCAATCCATGTTCCGTGAAGGTTCTTTAATATAGGTTCTAAAGCTATCGTAAGACCGCCCACCGATTTGACGGCTTTTATTTTCTTACCGACATATTCGTGCGCCGTAGGTTCTCTATTGGAAACGATAATTAAATTGATATTGCCTAATTTCTCTTTTATAAGGTCGTTAAACCTGTCCTTTTCCATTTTTATAGTATTTTAATCTTAATTTAAATTTACTAAAATACGGCAATACCCTACAATATGACGTTAACAGCTGATACATTGTTATTTTATAACATTTCTAATATTTTTTCAATCTTCCATTATTCTTGATTATATAATATGATAACTGCAATGATTTATAACGGAATCGAAAGAAAGGATGAGATAAAAAAAATAATTGAAGCGGTTAATCCCGACATAATAGTCTTTTGCGTCGATTTTGACGGCACTTTGGTTAAGATATGCAAAAGCCCCTATGACGTAGTTGTTCGGGATGAGCTTCGTGATTTTTTAACCGACATGAACAATACGGACGGTGTTTATTTATGCATAGTAACCGGACGAGAATTGTCTGATATAGAAAACAGAATAGGTATAAAAAATAATATAATTTATTCCGGAAATCATGGTTTTGAAATAAAAAGCTATTATAAGCATTTTAAATTAGATTTCTTAACGGAAAACGCAGATAAATATATTCCCTTATTGGCCGATGTTTTAGACAAGGTCAAGAATATAAGATTAGACAATTTTATATTGGAAAATAAAAAATTTTCCATAAGTGTACATTACAGGCTTTTAGACAATGATAGTGCAAAATATCTTAAAAAAAATGTCAAAGATATCTTGAACGGAAATCCAGAGTTCAAAAAATATTTACACATCGCAAGAGGAAAAAAAATAATCGAAATAAGACCCAAAATAGATTGGAATAAGGGGTCCGCGTGTAAATATATCACTAAAGAATTACTAAAAACGGACGCCTTAATATCTCATCGGGTTTCAAATCACGACACCGCCGTAGATAGCAGCAAAGTCAATGTTCTCAAGATAAGTCTGGGCGACGATGTCACCGACGAAACGATGTTTTATGATGATTATTCATTTACCGAAGGGAACATTGCCGCTGACGTATATACTATAAACTGTGTCATAGGCAAAAAAAAATCGGCGGCAAATTTTTATATCGAAAATTATAACTATACCCCTATTTTTATTAAGGAAATCCTAGCAATACTTAATGAGAGACACTCAACTAAAATCTAAGCCTTAGACCCGCCTCGGGGCCTTCAAACTCTAAACTCCCATCCACGTTATTCGTATCAACATGAACCTTATCGTAAACGTAGTCTGCAAAAACGGAAAGAGGACCTATTGCTTTATAATCTACTCCGACATTTACGTGATAATAATAACCCTTAGAGCCCAAAGCAAACCCTTGAAATCTTCCTATAAACGAAAAATCGTTTAACGGAGAAATTTTTAATCTCACGCCCATTAACGGTATAGGCAGATTAACATCTTTCGACTCCGTTGCATATAAAGAATTGAGTTCCGTTTTAACGGTTATAAGATCTACACCGACGCCTAAACCTATAGACACGTAGTTGCTTATATCAAAATTACGGGTGTAAAACATCTTATAGCTGTAAATGTCCAATTGCGACGTGACATCGGTATTGACGTCATACGTTTTTCCGTTAAAATAAATCTTTTTTGATAATACCCTTGAACCGTTATAGACATACGGAACATAAGTGAAAGAAATTCTATTATCGTATAGCATTAAAAATGCAACTTTAAACATGGGTTCGGTTTTGGCGGTTTGCAACCCTATATCCGAAGGGGTTATATTGGTAGGACCGTAACCGTTTATGGAATTTCCAATCTTCAAGTGCCCTGAAATATTCTGAAAATAAGCCCCTCCCTTGAATTCAATCCCAAGCATGCCGGAGGCATAAACCTTCGGTATGCTTACCGTTCCGATAAATATTAAAATTAAACTTATCAAACCCGTCAAGCTGATTAAACCTACAAAAAAAGCACGTGCGGATTTGCCGGCCAACAGCGTAAGCATGATAAAATCCTCCATTTTACATATAGTTAGTTTAATTAATTAAACATTTATTATTGTTTAATTAATTTATTTCTAGTCTTAGGCAGAGACTGGGGATACTCATCCTTAATAAAGGCTATGATTTTTTCTCTTACAAAACATCTTAAATCCCATAATCTTGACGAATCGGATGCGCTCATAAGCGCCCTTAATTCAAGCGTTTGTTCCTTTGCATCGGTAACCTGAAGCCCCCACGTTTTTTTGTCCCACAGGTCCGTCGTCTTAAGTATGTTCAATAACTCCTCTCTAATATAGTCCACATTGACACTGTAATCCGTATATATAAAAACGGTACCCAAAAGGTTAGCGGAAACCCTTGTCCAGTTTTGAAAGGAGTTTTCGATAAAATAATTTATCGGAATTACAAGCCGCCTTAAATCCCAAATTTTTAATACGACATAAGTAAGAGAAACTTCTTCCACTCGCCCCCACTCCCCGTCGATAATCAATACGTCGTCTATTTTAATCGGCTGAGTAATTGCTATTTGAAGGCCCGCTATAAATAAATTTAAGGTCCTCTGCGCGGCAAAACCGGCAATTATGCCTATAATTCCGGCGGAAGCCAGTATCGCAGTCCCTATCTCTTTAACCTCTTTAAACTGCATTAAGATGAACGATAAACCTACTAATGCAATTATTATAATAAGAATTTTTTTAAGAAATTTGGTTTTCGTGTAGACCTTGCGCGCCTCAAAATTATTTTGCGTTTTTATATTATATTTTCTTATAATGAGCTCTTCGAGAATGTAGGTTGATTTTATAATGCCAAAAGCGAAAGTAGCTATATAAGCGATAACTATAAACCTTGAAGCAATAATAATCGTAGTATTATTATTAAAATGCAAAAAAGGAAAAATAACGGAAAATGCAAAAATAATAATTAAAATCCTTGAGAAAAATCTTAGGTGTTTCGGTATTAAATCAGAATTAGGAATATACTTGGTAATATAAGGATAGATCTTGAAAATTAACAGGGTTAACAAATAGCCTATAACAATAGATCCCACGCCTGCTATAATTACCATAATGAGATCGCTGATGTTTTTAAAATTAAGCATAAAAAATCTAATTTGAAATCTTAATAAGTTTATTTTTAGTTTTTAATCCTTTAATAATTTCCATATCTCTTCTGGGAATATTTAGGATCTCGGATAGATATTTTATTATAGCCTTATTAGCTTTGTTATCAACGGGCCTTTCTAAAATATAAAGCTTAATTTTTTTGCCGTCCGCTCTTTCGGATATCTCAAATTTTTTTAATTTTGAACCCGTCTTTACTTCTATTTCAATTAAACAAGGTAAGGAGTCAAGTATCATTAGATAGTATTATATATAGCTTTCAATTATTGTCAATATTTATTAAAAAACGATTTATTATAATAAAACAATACGAATCAAGGGTTTTCTGCCGAAAGTTGGAATTTGCGTCTCAACAAGCCTCCGCCGGCTATCATAGCAAATATCGTAAATACTAAGCTAAACAATATCACGTATGTATATCCGAAATGCGTTGCTATTATACCGCCCATGAATCCTCCGATTACGTTATCGAAGCTTTGAAGCATATTTGCAACACCCAACAGCTCCGACCTTTTTGATTCATTTACGAGTCTGACTATGCCGATATTCATACCCACGGCAAGAAACGACCACGCAATAATCATGAAAATAAAGCCGATTACGCCTAATACATACAGCGACGTATATATACCTAAAAGCATCAATACAAAACTCAATATGTATAAAAATATACCGATATTAAAAGAGAAAAAAGGGCTGTGCTTTTCGGATATTTTCCCCGCCGTTATGAAAAAAACTACGCCTAATCCGGTGCTGATAGCATAAATCAGAGAGGATAAGGACTCCTTAACAAAAAACATATGCTTCATTAAAAGAGGATACATGGCATAAATAGGCGCAGCCGCCAGTAAGGCAAAAATCCAGCCAAGATTAATTAGCAATATTCGCTTGTTTTTGAGATGAAGAATATGTTTTATTTTAAATCTATGATAAAAATATCCCGTAAAAATCTCGGAAAAATGCATTTTCGGTTTCAACAAAGAGGAATTAAGCTCGTGATGTTTTGCGATATGATTATGATATCGCGCTAAAGGAATATAGGATAAAAAACCTATAATCAAAAAGGGAAGGGCAACTATAGCATTTGTATAAGCCGATACGATAAGTAATCCGACGACGGTTCCAATCGTCATGACCGCCTGCATTAACGATATATATTTATCCCACTGCGGTTTATCGTAAGTATTCGTAATAATAACACTTGCAAGTGCAAAAATACCGGCTGCAAAAAAACCGAAAACAAACACTAACGGTATTAAAAATGCGCTATGGAACAAAATTATCAACAACCAACCGACACAAGACAGGATGCTGCTTGCAAGTATAAGATTTTTAATCTTTATTGTATGCGATAGAATGCTCCACATTATCGCACCTATGCCGATACCCATATTTAACATAGCAAACGCCAATCCCGCCTTCATGCTTGTTTGCGCCAATAAGGGTATGACCATGATGCCGATACCCCAAACCACTCCGTTTACTATGGAAAAGGGAAGAGCCAAATGAAAAAAATTAGGCTTTTTTTTAGACTGTTCCGTAAACTTGTACCTCCCCCCTAAAAAGCATAGGATAGATCTTTTTAAGCTTAATATTTATTTTTCAGATAACAAACGGCATAACTTGTTCGATAATGAATACGGCGCAGGGTTGCGATATTAGACTCTTCATGCTGAAAAAATTGTAATCGTTATTCTCTCTATACCCCCCTCTTGCCCAAGAACCGAATAAAATAATTTTCTCAACCTTATAATCGATTTTTTCTACTTCTTCGTTAATTATAGCACAAACGGGCAACTGATTGCATGCTGCGCTTTTTCCTTAACGGGTTTGATTTTAGTTTTAGGTTTGAACGGAGTGGGGCACATCCTCTTTTCATACGGTAAAAAAGAATATTTGTTTTAACTGGTCGGGACGACTGGATTCGAACCAGCGACCCCTTGCTCCCGAAGCAAGTGCGCTACCGAGCTGCGCCACGTCCCGAAAATAAGCAGAAAAACAGGATTTAATCTATTTTAGGTCGGATATCAAACTATTTGCTATTATACCATATTTACTTGACGCTTTTCATCAAATTCTTTCTCTCATCTCGTCAATCGTTTTTTTATAATCGTCCGTATTGAATATTCCCGAACCACTGACAAAAATGTCCGCTCCCGAATTGGCGACATCTGCGATATTCACTACCTTTATACCGCCGTCTACTTCCAAAAACGTTTCCAACTCGCGCTGCATTATAATTTTGCGCATCTTTTCTATCTTAAACAAAGAGGAATATATAAAATCCTGACCGCTAAAGCCCGGATTAACGGACATAATCAAAACTAAATCGACATAATTAAGTATTTCGCTTAAAAAATCCACTGGCGTAGCCGGATTTATAGCAACGCCTGGACTTGCATCAAGTTCTCTTATTGTTTCAACCGTTCTGTGCAGATGAATGGCACCCTCATAATGTACCGTTAAAACATCCGCTCCGCTTTTTACAAACTGTTTTATATATCTTTCGGGCCTGTCTATCATTAAATGGACGTCTAAGGGAATATCCGTCCGAGATTTTATAGCCTCAACAATATTCCACCCTGCAGTAATATTAGGGACAAATATACCGTCCATAATATCTATGTGTATTAAATCAGGTGCCGCCTCTTCTATAAGTTTTATTTCTGCCGCAAGATTCAATAAATTCCCCGAAAGAATCGAAGGTGCTATCTTTTTCAAAATACCTCTCCTTTTTATTTTTTATTCTATAACCCATTTTACATATTTTAAACATTATATTTATGCAATTCCGCTTCTTGCCATTTCTCTAAGTTTTCTAATTCTATCTTCCGTAGGGGGGTGTGTACTAAAAAGTTTTTTAAACGTGACCCCTTTAATAGGATTGACGATAAACATATGGGCGGTAGCATTAGTCATCTGATTTGCAGGCATAGGTATTTTATCGTTTCCGGCTTCTAATTTATTTAACGCGCTTGCCAGATATAAAGGGTTGCCGCTTAATTTTGCGCCCCCTTTATCCGCGGCATATTCTCTCTGCCTTGATATGGCAAGCTGTATTATAGTGGCAATAAGAGGGGCTATTATAGCCATAGCAATTATGCCTATTATATTCCCTTCCCTATCATCGTTTCCTCCTCCGAAACCGCCTAAGATAGCTCCCCATTCCGCCATCCATGCAAGTATACTAACTGCACCCGTGACCGTAGCGGCAATAGAACCTATGAGTATATCCCTATTTTTTACATGCGTCAGTTCATGCCCTATAACGCCGGACAGTTCGTTATCGTTTAAAATTTTCATAATACCCGTCGTAACGCAGACGGCGGCATGTTGGGGATTTCTTCCGGTAGCAAAAGCATTAGGGGCATCTTCTTCCAATGTATAAACCTTCGGCATCGGAATATTACCCCTTGTTGCGAGATTTCTAACTATGGAATAGAGCTTAGGTTGTTCGGATTCCGTCACCGGCGTTGCATGATATATAGATAAAACAATCTTGTCACTGAACCAGTATGACCCGATATTCATCGCGGCCGCAAGTACCAGTGCTATAATCATGCCCGTTTCTCCGCCCATTATTCCCCCGGCTACAATAAGAATAGCCGTAAGAAACAGCATCAGCAGAAAAGTTTTAAAATAATTCATCGTACAATTAACCCCCGCAAAAACTCGACAAATAAGTATATATAATATAAGTTTTTCTATCCGTTTTTTACACGCAATTTGCAGTATAACATTACTATATTATATCATAAATTCAGTGAATATAGAATGCTACACATCCCCCCTGATATTGCATATCGGCATATTCGCAATTTATAACAATTGTCCTTCACCGTCTCTATTGTTATCGCAGTCCGAATCCGCGGGATGCTCGTCCCCCGTATTTTCCCGCGCGTTTTGCGCCCCGTCGTTTTTTTTAATCACGTCTTCCATTTCTTTAACTGAAGGCAAATCCTCTAAATTGCCGAGATTAAAAACCTCAAGAAAGTAATCGGAAGTTTTGTAAATCAACGGTTTTCCGACAATATTCTTCCTACCCGCGACCTTAATAAGATTTTTTTCTAAAAGAAATCTTATTATACTTGAGGAATCAACCCCCCTTATTGTATCTATTTCACCCTTCGTGATAGGCTGTTTATATGCGACAATAGATAGTGTTTCAAGCTGCGGACCGGTAAATTTTACCGGTTTAATCTTTAAATATTCCGATACCGCGTCAAAATATTCCGGCTTTGTTTTAAAACTTATGCCGCTATCATTGATAGATAGGTATATGCCGCGGCTATTTTTTTCATTAAACTCTTTTTTTATATATTCAAGCGCCTTTAGGATAATATCCTTCTTTGCTTTGTTTTCCTTTCTTTTTTTATCCTTAAAAATCTTAACCTTGCAACCGCTGACATGTTCCTTTTTCTTTATGCTTTCATCGTCATCAAGATTAAACACCTCAAGGAGCCTTTCTATGGAAACAGGTTCTCCGGATGCAAAAATTACCGCTTCTATTGCGGGAATAATTTCTTCTACATTCCTTAAATAATTATTTAATAAACCGGAATGACTCATATATTTTACACCGAAATATCGCCGACATCCTTACGACTGCCGACACATATCGCCTGCGGCAATTTGCTCCTCGGAGTCATATGCCGCATATTCAATTATAATAGCATATTTTAAAGTAATTTATAAAAAAGTGTGCGCTTATATCTCCATAGTTGAAACCGGGGGCTTTACGCTAAATTGTGGCAAAAAGGCTATTCGCTCAGGATTATTTATTTGGAATATATTCCTAAATTCAAACTGTCGAACCAGTTCAAAAATCTATTGACCATATCCTTCCCTTTAAAAATTAAACCGTGTTGCGGAACTATCATTTCTACGTCCAGCTTCGAAACCCTATCTATCCAAATTTTCTTCGGTTCGTTGGAAGGCATAAATCGTTTATGAAAAAATTCCATATATTTAATATGATTATCAAAATCTTTAACAAAAACGTTAGGCCTTCTTTTGCTTTTTAAATCCTCTTTAGGAATTAATGCAGCACCAATGTCCCCCGTAAAAAGTATTTTGGATATCGGGTCGTATAGATTTAATTGTCCCGGAGAATGCAAATAATGGGCAGGTATTATATCGAAAGCATAATCTTTAGCCATATTAAACTTCATACCCCCGTCTTCGACCATAATCATATTATTTGGTTTTGCCCCGTAATGCGAAATAAAAGACGACCATATTCTATCTATAATAATCTTGGAATCGGTAATGGAAAGCCATAGTGCCAAAGCCGAAACTACGTCCGGGTCCTGATGCGAAGAAAAAATAAACTTCACGTTCGACATCCTGACTTCGCCGGCAAAGGCTGATGAAACCGACGAAAACATCTCAATTCCACCGGGGTCTATGATCGTTGCAACATCATCATGGATCAGCAGATATTGATTCGTATCTATAATATAATCAGGTCTATCCACATCCTTGCCTATATAAATAAATTTATGATTCGGCGACTCGTATAAAATTTCTGACGTCATAATGCAAAATCCCCTTTATATTATTAAAGATATATAGAATTATAAACTAAACCGATCACATTGCGATTATACACAGAGGTCGCCGATTTTACCATCAATATTTTTAATGATTTTCATAAGCCCTTCGTTCAATTTGTCGTCTATCCTAAGCATATCGTTAAGTTTTGCGCTCACTTTTCTTATCCCGAAAAGCACATTGGATATTTCTTTAGTCGAGCTCGACGATTTTTCCGACAATTTTCTTACCTCATCCGCAACTACGGCAAACCCTCTCCCCGCCTCTCCGGCTCTCGCGGCTTCTATTGCAGCGTTTAACGCTAACAAATTAATCTGATTAGTAATGGAAACGATAGCGCTGAGAATCTCATCGGTAAAAAGAGTAAGTTTATAAAGCTCGACGGAATCGTTATAGGTTTTTCCGAGCATGGAAAATGAACTTGAATACATATGGGCCAAGGAATCCACAAAAATTTTAATGCCCGACTTCGTATCTTTGCATTTTGCGGTAAATTGATTAAATTCTTCGGTAACCTTAGGAAGCTCTTCGGAATCCCTTAAGCATGAATTTAAAAGGTCGTTTTTACCGGCAATATCACTCTCAAGCGAAGCTATTTTAGTTTTTAAGTCTCCCAACTCGTTTTCGTAATCGTTTCTTACCGAAGAAATCTCAGAATCCTTTCTTCTCAGGGATAACTCTAAATCGTTATTTTTTCTTTTAAGCCCCCCTATCTCACTTATTAATCTTTGATATTCGCCGCCGGATAAAAATTTCATAAAACACCCGTTTATTTTAATGTTTAAATATTAATAAAACCTAAAACTCCTTGGGCTTATTTTATATTTTTTAAGGTACGATTGCAATAAAAATCTTAATCTACGACACGTATTCGATTTGCTTTATTATTCGCCGCCGGTCCCGTTTTCGACTTCGGGTTTTTAAGCCGTCTTTTGATAATGCTCGATCTTTCAATATCTTTCGGCGATTTTTGTCGCTATCGCCGCCGCACATTTAATTCCGTCCATAGCGCTTGTCATTATACCGCCGGAATATCCGGAACCTTCACCGCACGGATACAAGCCCTTAACGGATACAGACTCCAAATTCGTTCCCCTTTTAATTCTCACTGCCGACGACGTACCCGTTTCTAACCCCGTTAAGACCGACCTATCGCCGAATCCTTTGAATCTCGATTCAAATTCAATTAACGACCCTGCAATCGATAGGTTTAAGATATTAGGCAACAGTTTAAACAGATTGGAATATTTAACCGAAGGTAAATAAGACGGCTTAGGCATCTCGTTTACTTTAATTTTTTTATTTTTATAATCAGTCTCAATAACCCCGTCGGCAGCCGCAGCAATGCCCCTTATATAATCCAAGGTATATTGAAAAGGAGCGCCATAGTTTCCGCCCCCGGCTTCAAATGCATTAACCTCCAAATCCTTTCTGAATATCAGCCCGCCCGTTCCCGAAGAATATCTGTCGCCATCTAAATAGTCGAGCATTTCCGGTCTGACTGCGGTAACCACGGCACTGTTGGAATTTTCCATGTCCCTGCCGGAATAACTCATGCCGTTTATAGAGAGAAGGTTTTTATCGGGGCTTGAATTTATAACTAAGCCCCCCGGGCACATACAAAAAGAATACCCCCCATATTTTTTGGAAGATATATTGTAATACAAGCCTTTAAGTTTAATGCCTTCTATTCCTTCATTTCCCTTAAAAAACAGTCTATCTATAAAATCCTTTTTATGTTCTATCCTAAAACCCACGGCAAAGGGTTTTTTTTCCATATAAACTTCTCGCTTTCTCAACAGCTCATAAGTATCGTAACTGTTTGCCCCCGAAGCCAGTATCAGGAAGTCCGTCTCGAAAGATCTTTTATCCGTGATAACGGAATGCATTGCCTTATGCTTGTCAATGCCCATATCTTTCATTTCTTCATTAAAATGAATCTCCACCCCTCTTCGATTAAGATATTCCCTGATGTTTTTAAGTATACAAATCAAACCGTCGCTCCCGAGATGCGGCTTATGTTCGGTTAAAATACCCTTTTTAGCCCCCATTTTTACTAAAAAATTCAAAACGTAAAACACTGCGGGATCGTTTTTTCTAGTCGTAAGTTTGCCGTCGGAAAAAGTTCCTGCGCCGCCCTCTCCGAATACCGTATTGCTTTTTTTGTTGAATATGCCTGCGTTAAATAGATTATCGACATCTTTTATTCTATTCTCAACAGGCATGCCCTTCTCTATTAATACCGATTTTATACCCTGTTCCAACAGATAAACGGCGGCAAAAATTCCTGCGGGACCGGTTCCTACTATCAGAACCTTGGGTTTAATATTTTTTACACCGTTTTTATCGGACAGACCGCCTTCGCTACGTTTATCACACGCGTTATATTCATCCCTCGCACTACTCGCTTTTACTCCGTTTTTGTTTAAGAAATTAACGAGGGCATTCTCTAAATCCGGAATGTCGACATCATTTGCGGCCTCGCCGGTTTCATGTTTATATGCGGTATGTTTAAACTTGATTATTGCCTTAAAAACCGCTTTAGCCTCTTTTTGCCTCAAATCAAGCGATTTTTTAATGATTTTTATTTCGAAGGGCAGGCCCGAATACCTTAACTTTTCGCCGGTTTTAGAAAAAAACTCAAATTTATCGGTGAGCAAACTCAAACCATCGATAAAAAGTTCTTCACTCCCCTTTTCCTTGCGCTTATCCGAGCTGTTTAACGGAACCTTAAAATCGTGAATAAGTATCATAAAATTAATTAAGTGATTACTATAATATGAAAATTTTCGGGATTAAAATTTTATTTTATAAATTTTACAAAGGATTTATCAAAGATATAGCCGGTTCTTTAGCTAATTCATCCTCTGTCGACTCTACAATATTTCTTAGAGGAATTAGAAGTACGGGACAAATAGAATTTTTTGCAACAGCAAAGGAAACCGACCCGAAAACAAACTCTTTAAAACCTATTCTTTGATGTGTCCCAATCGTGATTACGTCAATACCTATTCTTTTTGAAAAATTAAGGATCTCCGATGCCGCCACGCCTAAAGAAACAAATATTTCATAATTTAAATAGTGTAACCCCGCTTCTTCAAGTTCATGCTCTACCGACTTACGGGCATTGTCCGTTTTTGACTGAAGCATTTTTTTTTTATTTATAAATGAAAACGCGCCGGCAGGGACTACGTGTAAAATATAAAACTTAACCGAAGCCTCCCTAAAAAGAGACGCCGCAGACCTCAATATAAAAGGAGTTTCGAAGTTTAAATTAATAGCTATCAATATATTTTTTTCTATTTTCATATTTTTAATATTATCCGATTAGACCATTTTTTTCAAGATGAAACTTTTACATGTCTTAATTCAACAACGGTGAGGATTGTTTCCCACAATAAAATAATCCTTTTCAAAAAAAGCTCTTATATGTTACAATTATTGTTGAGTAATCCGACGACACGGTATTGAGGTTGAGAACCCCGCCAGGGTCGAAAGGCAGCAACGGTATCAATTCAAGGTGCGCGTGTCTTAATCGGATTGCTCTTTTTTCTTCTTTACTTAAAAGAATTAATAACTTTAATTGACCGCAAGTTTAATTAAACGATTAAATATTGGTCATTATATCCCCCAAAGCTCTTCGCGCATATGACGCAGGTGTTTGTGTCGCTACCGGTTATCCGGGCACTCCAAGCTTTGAAATTTTACCGTTCCTCACAAAACTGAGTGATGCAGCATGTCGGTTTAAACGTAGCCTCCGATCCGCTCATGACCCTTGCAATTACCGTAGTTAAAGGCGGTTTAGTCATAATTACGGCAGGCGACCCGAATATGCACAGCTCCCAAAACGAACAGGATAATAGATTTTACGCTAAGTTCGCCAAAATACCACATTGGAGTCCTCGGACAGCGAAGAGTGTTTGAACCTCTCACCGTCTCCAATAAAATAGGTATAAGGAAAGTCGCGGAAGGCACCGGAATAGACGAGATTCATACCGTAGATACTTGCAATTATAAGAAAACGTATGAAGTACTAAAGAAAACCTCGGATTCCGAAAAATTAGATATGAGAAAAGAGATTTAAGAGAATAGTGTTATTCTTCCGATAAGATCGCTCAAGGCGCTTATGTCTACAAATGTATCCCTGCAGGGTCCGTTGGGTCTCATATTGGATAAACCGTAAACCGGCAGCGGAAAACCATCTATAATCCCGGAGCTTAAATCTCTCTCGCATGCAACCGCGATCACCGCTTGAGGTTTTTTTTCCTCCAAAACCATTCTCGCAAGGGTGCCGCCGGTCGCAACGGCAATAAACATGTCTTTTTTATCCGCCAGTATCGCAAGCTCTTTAATATTGCACTTTCCGCAACTGAGGCAGTTATGGATATCGTCCGTAATTTTAGCCTTGCAATTATGCAGTTGCAGGCAATGAGGAAGGAGAATTAAAATTCTGTCTAAAGACACCTGCTTATTCATGGAAAAGAGTAAAAAATTATTTATATCTATGAAAGAATTCTGCATCTTATCCCTGTTTATTCGAAAAATAGACGTAATAAAAAAAGCCATCGGATATAAGATTTTAATCAAAATATACCTGGACGGATAAACTAATAAAGATTTATTTTTACCATGTTTTTTAAATAAACCGAGTAAAAAAATAAAAATAATCAACAATAAAACGGCATCTAAAAACAAAAATATATATACCGGCAGATTGGGGCTTATCTTTTCCAATCCGCCGGAAATAATCCAAAAAAGAAAAAATAAGATAAACAGTATAACAAAAATAGAAACCGATATTATTTTTAAGAAATAAATATGCTCCTTTTTTATCGACATATATCTCCCGGCTTTATCCTGTAACCATTAATGAAATCTATGTAACTTATATCTTTTCTCCCTTCCGGTTTTAACCTTAAAAGTTTGATATAAGCCCCTTTTTTAGTCGTGGCAACGATTAAAGACAACCTGTTCGCCATAATTATCGTCCCCGGTAAGGATTCAACGTCTTTTGGAACAATATCGTTGTTATTCTCTCCCGAAGACAAGGAATCAACATAGTCGTTATAATTATAAAACAGACCGTCTTCGTCCCCGGAGACGGATCTTTCGTATTCCTTGCCGTTAATAAGCAATTTTGCTTCAATAAGTTTAACAATTTTATTCCTAAAAATAAAATACGCCCCTCCGAACTCGGCAAACGCCCTTATTTTAGCATAAATTTCTAACGGTTCGTCTTTTAAAAAATCAACCATTCGTTCGTCTAAACCGATTAACTTCGTAGCGGTTAAAGCATCATTGTCCGCATCAGACTGTACAAACCCGGATTCCGACATATTTACCTTAATTTTAAAGATAGTTTTTATAACCTCTGACAGTAAGACGGAGCCCGTAATGGATAATCGTTCATAAAGGCTTTCACAATATTCATCTTTCCCTATATCGACCTTTTGTTGGGCTATAATAGGACCGGTATCCACTCCGGCATCTAATGCCATTATGGAAACGCCGCTAAATCTTAACCTTTTTAATATAGCGTGATGAATCGGACTTGGACCTCTTAAGTCAGGCAGAAGAGCGGGATGAAGGTTTAAAGCGCCGTATCTTGGAATATTTAAGATATCTACGGGTAAAATATGTCCGAATGCAACCACTATAATCAGGTCTATATCTAAGGATTTTAAAAAGGCTGTCTCGTCAGCGTTTTTTTTAAAGGTTGCAGGCGTTCTTACGTCTATATCATGCTTCAGCGCCAATCGGTTTACCGACGACATGACAAGTTCCTTTTTTTTATTATTCCAGACAGGAGGTTTTGTATAAACCGACTTTAAATTTAATACGCTTGATTCCCGTAATTCTAAAATACATTGAAGCGATACCGAGGCAATATTCGGAGTACCCATAAAAACAACGTTCAAAAGAGGCATAAATTATTTTCGTTTTAATAAGGAGTAGAATAAATTAAATATAACTCGGACTCTTTCCGCGCTTCGCTACTCCGGCTTTTTTCAAAAAAGCATTATGCAGAGAACGTTTTAAAGGAGAAACTTTATCTATGAATAGGGTTCCGTTAAGATGGTCTATTTCATGTTGAAAAGCAACGGCAAGCAAATCTTTTGCCTCTAACACAACCTCTTCTCCTGAGATATTAATCGTTTTGACCCTGATGCATTCCGCCCTTTCGATATCTGCGTTAAATCCGGGTATTGACAAGCATCCTTCTTCATATACTGTCTTTCCGTCTCTAAAAATTATTTCCGGATTTACAGCGATAACAAGCCCCTCGTTCTCCGTAAGTATATTAGACTCACTCAAGGAAAGTATCTTACTTTTATTGCTTTTCCTGCTCATATCTATTGCTATTACACGTTTGTTTATACCGACCTGGGTAGCGGCAAGTCCTACTCCGTCCGCCTTATACATAGTATACACAAGACTTTTAATAAAAGGAATATCCGCAGATATGCTGTCTTTATCTAAAGGTTTTGCTTTTATCCGCAATTTTGGATCCGGATATTTTAATATTTCAATAAGCTCCATGGTTATATTATAGTATAATGCAATAAAAAAATAAACACGGTTAATGACCGTTCCCTACTACTCCGTTAAAATTAAACCTATTTTGGTAAATGACCAATCCGTGAAGCGTCAGCGGCATATTATATAAATGCCGGGTAGCGGCGTTAGGTAGAGAGTGTTTTACCGGATTAGGGGGAATCTTTAAAGCGGCAAAACCAGCGGGAATATTCTTCTTTTTTACCTTTAAAAGCGGACCGTGCCTGAGGGGAAAAGGGATATCCTTTTGAATCGCTATGCCAAACATTCCGTTTATTTTCTTTGAGTCAAACCATATTCCCTTGTTCCAAAAATAGTAAGTATCGTTATAACGGTAATAAACTTTTCGGTTTTTTTTGTTTATATATGCCCTAAGATTCTCAGACATTTTAAGTATAATAAATTCTTTGTTTTCTGTATAAAACTTCTTATTATGGCTACTATTATCGGCGTATTCCAACCGCTTTGCAAGATTTTTCGACCGGGCAAAACCAATATTGGGAATTAACGAAATAAAGACCGCGATAGACAAGCCGAATATTATGATTGTTAGTGTCCTGCTTAAAGCTTGACCGACATTGAGCTGTCCGTCGGATTTGATTTTAAATTGTTCTTGCATGCAGGTTCCGCCTGTTTTTTTATTATATTTTTATTTAATTTATATCTTTAATTATACATTATAAACGATAAAAATCAATTTTCAAGGGGAACGAGGGGCAGATTATCGAAACAATACCTATAAAACAAAAAATTTAGAAACGTTATATCCGAAACAATCTATTATTTAACGTATCCTTCCATAACCTTCTCTAAAAATGCAGCTTCCGAAACGGCTCCGATTACCTCGGCAGTATCATTCATTACCGTTTTAGGAACACTGAAAACTTCATATCTGTCTGAAAGGCCGGGAAATTCTTGAATTTCAACGACATCTGAAGTGATATTATCGTTCATAATGGCAAAATTGTGAGCAAGAACCGCCGCCGGCGGACAGTGAGGTCAAGTGGGGGTTACAAATACCTGAACATTGTACGGCTTAGTGATTTCTTTGAGTCTTTCAACGGTTTTTTCCGAAAAACCGATATTTTTGGTAGAAACATTCATTATGCCGTGAACTAAGGTCATAAACTCATGACCCGCCGGTATTCCGTAAAAACGAACCCCGTAATCCTTGTCGCCTTCTATAACTATTGCAGGCGCTCTTTTCACGGCATACTGCCTTACTTTGTCCGTATCATTATCGAAATCATATTCTTCAAGGCTTATTTTATCACTGAGACCTACTACTTCTATTAATATTTCTTTCGCCTCTTTGCAGTAAAGACAATTATTTTCCGACTTAAAAAATATAAGTTTGATATTATTTTTAAGTTTATCGTTAAAATCTTTTTTTAAAAACCCGGCATCTTGCTCGCTTAGCAGAGACATTCTCCCTCCCTTTTGCGTTTAGCTTTTCGACGACATATAATAATATCCATCTTTCTATATTTTGACATATTCCCCATAGTTAAAGCAAGGAAATTCTATTCATAAAGACCAAGTTGTAAAACCGTTATATTATGTGAAATGTTAAAATTCAAGATCCGACCTAAGTATGTGCTCTTATCATATGATTATGTCTCATGTCGGGGGCTGACCCCCGTGGGATTCTCTTGACAAGTATCTTTACATAGAGACAACTCGGACAATGAGAAACGACAACATCATAACCTACAAGAGGAAACTCAATTAGATCCGGAATAAGGTAAGGACAAGGAATATGACCGTCTGTGAGAGACTCAATGACAGTATATATATCGCAAGTTGTGATTTCATAATAGCTTAAAGCAGTGGCAAGTGAGATATACGATGGTACTCTCAAAAAAGCTGAAATCTCAAAAAGGCCTTCGGTTATATAGCTTTTCCATTTAAAAGCTAAAATATAGATACCGTTTCTTAGTTTAATGAAAACATCTTTTTTGTATATCTGCTGCAAAAAACTCTTGCCGATTCAAGGGAGTAACCCGATAGATTGGCAATATCCAATATCGTAAAAAATGTTTTATCGAACAGAGCTTCAAGTTTTTTAATTTTATCCTCTGAATACATATTATTAACACTATTGTTTATAAAATATATTTACAAAAAGGCAACTAATTTTAAAATAGCTGAGAATATATGGCGACCTTACCGGATATCAAGATAGTACAAATAGATTTTTCGGAAAAAATCTATGAATCTTAACGATTTAATGAAAGGAAT
>ENA-ORDP01000398-ORDP01000398.1-marine-sediment-metagenome-genome-assembly--contig:-NODE-398-length-29005-cov-3.760725_pt1 | contig 29005 bp, 21 predicted proteins | sample MGYA00248627_ERZ508539 | MGnify/ENA primary metagenome ERZ508539 (study PRJEB26208, sample SAMN05571518) | marine sediment metagenome | biome: deep sea; feature: Hydrothermal vent; material... | reverse complement strand
CCGGTGCACCCAGAATGTTCTTCTTAAGCACCAGCATGAAGTTTTAAATGGATTATAATTAAAACAAAATAGAGGACAACCATTATGAGACTCAAACGAAGAAAAGGGCTACTTTCCATTCTCTTTGTCATTACTTTGATGCCCGTATTATTTATAGGTCTATATGTGTTGGCGGGGGTCTTACAGACCCCCGCATATGCCAACGCAAAGCATCTCAAAAAGAATTTTAATCGCTACAGTTATGAAAACCGTCCGAATATTTTTAAACCGCTCGGTATTACCGCAAACAATTTATTAACCGTGCGTCACATTCTTCCGACCGGTCGTATCGTCACTCCGGTAGGGCTTTTGAACGGAACCCCTAATTTTGCGACTAATGTTGCAGTATATCATAACTTAGTTGCCGTAGTTGCAAACGGCGCAACCTTTGTTCAGACTGTTACCGTATACAATAAGAATACCCTTGCCGAGATAGCTCAGTATAAGGCATATAAGGAAAAGAAGCTCATGAAGGTAAAGCCGCCTAAGTTTATAATATATAATCCTAAGGAGGCTAAAAATAATAGTATAAATAAATCGCAGACATTTATTTCTGCCAAAAACAGCCGTCAGGACCTGTTTCAGGGTTTAACTTTTGGTCCCGATGGAACTTTATATGCCTCGGGTGGCGGAGTAAGCAACATTATAGCACTAAAACTTATCGGCAATAAATTGGTAGTCGTCAAAAAATACCATTTAAAATGGCAGAACTTTCCGAAAAACCAGTATCCTTATCAGTATCAAGGTCATCAGGGTAAGAAGCCGTATATGTTTTATCCGGATTCCGTCACGGTTTACGGCAAATATATTTTTGTAACCGGTCTGTTGTCTAATGCCATTGCAAGAATAAATAAATATACGGGTAAAACCGTTTACGCAAATGTCGGTCCTTACCCCTTTACCTCGGTTATTTCTGATAACGGCAAGAGGCTAATCATAAGCGACTGGGGGTCTTACGGGGTTACTGTGTTAAACCCTGTAACTATGAAAAAGATAGGATTTATACGGACCGGTGTCATCTTAAATAAAAACAGCAAGGTGGCGGGAGTCCATCCCACCGCATTGACGAGTGTCAAGAATACTCCTTACGTTTTGGTTTCCGATTCCAACAGCGATATGATTTTTGAGCTTAATTCAGAGACCTTAAAGGTCGTAAAAATTATCGACGACTCTCCTTATAAAAATGCCCCTCCGGGAAGCTATCCCGACGGCATTGCCGTCGTAAAAGATAGAATATACGTTGCAAACGCCGGTAACGACGATATCGCTGTGTATGATTTAAAAACCGGTTCCCGTATCGGTCTGATTCCTACGGCATGGTATCCCACGGCCGTAGTATCAAGCGGCGACGATATATTCACGGTATCCGCCAAGGGTCTCGGAGTCGGACCTGATTACTATTATCAGTGGATAGGCAGCTTTATGGACGGGATTATCCAAAAAATTAATCTGAATTATATAAAAAAGGATTACGGTTTTTGGACGCATGTAGCCCTGAAAGACGACGGTTTTACGCTTAGTCAGAGAACGGCAAGACATGAAAAAAACGCAAAGATAGATCGCTTTCTACGGACGCATATAAAACACGTAGTCTTTATTTTAAGGGAAAATAAGACGTTCGACGAGGATTTCGGGGTTTATAAACGCGCGGGCAAATGGGCAGATCCCCATCTTGACCTTTATAACAAAAGAGAACTTCCCAACCTATACAAGCTTGTGAATGATTACGGACTATTTGTCGACTTTATGGCGGACGGACAGGTAACGTCGCAGGCTCACGAATGGACAACAGGGGCATCGGACTCCGACTGGATTCAAAGAACGTGGCCTATATATTACTCGGGAAGGGGTTTAGTCGAAAACTCCGGCTGGACGGCGGATTTAAGAAAATTGAGCATAAGAGACCATTATAAATATATGCCTATTTACGATAGTCTAACCGCATTAAAGCATTGGTCTAATCCGTGGATAGCATATCCTCAAAAATTATATATCTTTAATGATATGATTAAATACGGGGTATCCTTTGAAGATTTTGGGGAGTTCGTATCCCGTTCGAGGATAGGTGATATATCTAACGTTATGAAAAAACATATAGACCTTAAATCTTACGGGTGGGACAGGTTTGTATTAGATACCGCAAGGACTAATATCTTCTTGAACTTTGCGAAAAAAAGAATGGCCCGTCATGATTTTCCGTCCTTCGTTTACATATGGTTACCGGACGACCATACGGCAGGCACGAAATCGTGTTACTATACTCCCGACTATTACGTGGCGAATAACGATTATGCCACCGGTAAAATCATCGATTATTTAAGTCATTCGCCTATATGGAAAAATACTCTCGTATTCATTACCGAAGACGATGCCCAGTCGGGAGCCGATCATATAAACGCCCTTAGAACGTTTGCAGTAATGATAGGCCCCTACGCTAAGAAAGGTGCCTTGATTTCACATTTTTATTCACAAGTAAACATTTTAAAGACGATTGAAGCGATCTTTAAATTGCCGCCGATGTCTCAATGGGATGCAAACTCAGCGGTTATAAGAAACGGATTTACCGATAAACCTAATATGGCACCGTTTAACGTGTTGCCGATAGAAGTAAAGCCTGCCTTAAATCCTGGAATATGTAGGAGCAGGATAGATAAATTAAGATTAGAGTTAGGTAAAAAAGGTTTATGGGAAGTACCGCTTAAATCGAAATTGAAAAATAAGTTTAAATTGTCGTCGATCGGAGTTGTTTCTGCCGGCGAGCAATATACCCCGGTTACACTTATGAAGGTTTCCGGACCGGAGCAGTTTAAACAGGAATGGATTGCATCTAAAGGTTTAAAATCTTATAAAAAAGTAATAAGTTACATAAAAAAATTAACCAAAAAAGAGCATAGACCGACGGGAAGCATATTAGAGGGGATAACGCCGGATTAAAGTTTCATTTAGAATAGATTCAAGTACAGGAGAGGAAATAATATACTTATAGACAGTTTTAGTTTAGGGATATGCAAATATCCCTAAACTATTTTAAAATCACAACAAACTAACCTAAGTCATTTTAGTGGATTGTCTTTTGCATAAAAGTGAAGAGTTATCTTAAACAAAACGTCCAAATCTCTCTTACCCTTATTTTTCCGTATGGGATAATATTTCAGATTTTTTTTGAAGCCGATAAATTTTTATATTACTTAAATGTATCTCGGTAATATGTAGTTGTGTTTCTTATGTATTCCTGCCAAATAGTCGATCCGTTCTGTATTTTCCTAAATTTTACCTGTGTTTTAGCGAAAACGGACGCAATGTCAAGACTTATTTTTAAGGTGTGGCTGCTTGGAAAGATTTATTTGTTATGGTTTTTAATGGTGGAGCTGATCGGAGTCGAACCGACGACATCTTGCATGCCATGCAAGCGCTCTGCCAACTGAGCTACAGCCCCTTTTTTTTAAATCGCAGTATAATAATACTATATTGTCTCATTTTAAGTCAATAATTAATACGATTTTATTATTTTAAAGTATTTATTCTTAAAAGTGTTGAGGTTTCAGAATAAAATAATCATCTCGATATATGGTATAATATCCGCTATAATAAATACGTGTTTGATAATCTAAAAGATACTTACCGAAAATATAAAAATATAAGTAAGCAGTATAAACATAAAGTAATAGGTTAATTTACATATCTCAATATATTATAATATATTGAGATATAACTAAATACCGTTTAGAGTAAAACTTTAAAAAAATATAAATATTAAGACAATAGCAATAATGTATTATAAGGTATAACAGGTAAAAATATGAACATTTGCGTGGCCGGTGATGTCCATGGAAGAATGGATATGCTTTATGAAAGCATTAATAATTTTGAGTTAGAACTTAAAATTCGGTTTGATGTCGTTTTGCAGGTCGGTGACTTCGGTGTATGGATAGATGGAAAAAATCATGACGGAATAACTAAACTTCACAACGGGACGGGGGATTTTCCGGAATGGTATAAGCATAAAAGAGCCGTTCCTATCAAGACTTACTTTATAAACGGCAACAACGAAGATTTTGACTTTCTTGATGCCGTTAAATTATCCGGCGAGTTTGAAATAATTCAAAATTTGTTTTATATATCAAACGGAACGGTCCGTGAGATTAAAACGGAAAAAGGTGAAATTGAGAACATTGTTGTTGCAGGTATAGGCGGAAAATACAATCCCGAATATTTTAGATATCAAGATGTGAATGGGTGCTATACTGAATATGAGATAGATAATCTTATAAATTATAAAGATAAACAAATAGATATTTTTATTTCGCATGATGCCCCTGAGGACGTTCTTATAGAGGATAACGATAAAAATAAATATTATCCAAAGTCCATAGGACTCAGAAAACTTATTTCGAATATTACGCCAAAGGTGGTTTTTTTCGGACATCATCATGGAGTTTGCGAGTCTGAAATAGATAGAATTCCGGTTTACGGTCTTAATATTTTAGGTGAAAAAGGGAGCTTTGTTGCTATTAAAAAAGTAAGAGACGAATTTAAAATTTTGGGTCGTTATCCATAAACTAAAAATATTAAATATTTTATTAATTTATGACAAGTAAACCATTGATTGAGGGTTATATATACTTTACTCTCAAATCTCATACCCCATACAAGGATGAATGGAAAAAAAGTGATTATAAGGATATTGAAACATTTATCGAAGATTGCGGAGAGGCGGTATTTTCATGTGCCAGAACCGGCATAGAAGATTATTCTTTGTATAAGAAATTCAAAGCCGAGAAAATCTATTATTGTTTTAAAACGGGGAAGATAGTTAAAACGAGAACTTTTGATTCTTCAAGAGAGGATATTCTTGATATTGTCGGCTTAGGAACCATCAAAAATGAGATCAAATTTGCTCCATGCGTTATAGATTGAATGATGAGTTAAAACAAAAATCATTGACATATCACAGAAAATGTATTTTAATATCTACAAAGAAATTATGTTTTTCGCGGGAATAGCTCAGTGGTAGAGCATCACCTTGCCAAGGTGGGGGTCGCGGGTTCAAGTCCCGTTTCCCGCTCCATTCAAAGCCGTAACAAACAAGCCCTTCCAAGCAGTCGTGCCTTAAAATAAATCTTGACATTGCGTCCGTTTTCGCTAAAACACAGGTAAAATTTATCAAAATAGTCCTGTCACTAAATCTTATTTATCAAAACATTTTTTGCCGGTATTTTAAGATCAAAATATTACCGATATATATTTAAGCGATGTAAAAATATACCGGCTTCAAAGAAAATCTGAAATATTATCTATTCATGCTTAAAATTTCATACTTGTTAAACGGTATTAATATTTTACACCATCATTTTCCATAAAATCTCCGATCACAAAACTGCACGTTAAAAATAATTTCATCCTACATGCATCAAAATGGAATTTTAGTGGCGTCATATAATAGAGACTAAAAATAAAGGAGGTTGCCATAGAGATACTAAGGAGTTAGAAAGCAAGGTCGGCAAATGGCTAAGAGGATAAACGTAAGATATTGTACTATTAAATCAGTTTGCCGCTAATCGCACGGATATGAAAAAATGGTTTATTCCGCACAAAAAATATCGGAGTAACGGTTGTAAAAATTTGTAAAATTAAGAATCGAAAAACAAGTCGATTAATTTAACCAAAAAAACTGAGGACGCTATAAATTGTCTATTATCTAAATAGGCGAACTATATGGTATAATTATAAATAAAAAAATGTTCAAAGAGGTATAAAATATAAATTAGTCTATATTATCGGCGATCTTGATTTCAGATTAGAACTTAAGGTAAAAATTAAAAGAAAGGTTGCAAAAAGTATCCGATAGAATATCCGGCGAAGAGGTATGAGATTGACGGATAAAAGATTTAATCATATTGTAAAGAATCATCTCGAACCTGATAAATTTTAACAGATTTTTTATATTACGGCAGTATTACAATTTCACCGTTTGTGCGGGTAGAAGATAATGCCTTGATGCAAGCAGGCAAAATGACAAGTACTTTAATGCACTAAATATTATTTCAGTTAATAATTATTTTATAAGAGGAATGCCATGTTGCTAATTGGAATTTATACGCTCTCGAATAAACATTTACATGTGAGAAACTAGTCTAAAAAAGAGGGTAGTTCATGGGTATAGATTTAAAATCTATAATTAAAAAATATAAAGAAGACGAAGAGACTGTATATAACAGCTGGTTCATAAATAACGATGAACGACTAAAAGCATTTCGTTCCATTAGACGAGGCGTATTTGATGTAATACGTGATATTAAATGTGGAAATTTTGGTAATGATTTCAAAAATTCATCCTTAGAGTTCGTGTTAAATTGCATAACAGAGCAAAAGCAAGTATTTAAGGGTGCATCGCACCCATTCTGTTGGAAGCCGAAATTAAGAATACCCGATATCTATGAAAATGAAGAAAATAAAATTGCTTTCGGTCAATTTCTTGAAAGGTGCATAAATTATACAAAAGAAGAACAAATAATCAAGGAAATTATTCTACTGGATCATAGAAAGATAAAAGGGTTAGGCCCGGCAGTCGCTAATATCCTCTATTTTTTACACCCTACCATAATTCTTCCGTTCAATACGGCAATCGTTAACGGTTTCAATTCCTTATTTGACGATAAAATAAAACTCGGGTCATGGTCCGAGTACCTGAGAGTGAGAGAAGTAATAATGACGAAGAATAATGAATATAAGTCAGATCTCTCTAATGACCTCGGCGCTTTTGCCGGCCTTCTGTTTGATATCGGGGAAGGTAAGTTACTAATTAACAGCGAGCATCTTACGGAAAAGGAATGGTCAAAAATAAATAATAAAATAAGAAAGCGGCATGATGAAGTTATTAGCGAAATGGAGGAATCAAATCTTCACACGGAGATGCAATATCATATTTTAACGATTGGAGATTCTATGGGATATGATGTTATTCAGGCATCAAATGACAGGTCACGCTGCTATAACGGAAACAGTTTATCTTCTCTGAGTATTGATAAGTTTCCTAATTTGGAAGAAGTTGACGGGGATACATATAAAACAATTACATTGATCGATGCAGTTTGGTTTGAAAAAGGCACAAATAAGATTACTTGCGCCTTTGAAATAGAAAAGAGTACTACAATATATTCGGGAATATCAAGGCTTAACGATTTATATTGTTCTTTCCCTGACAACCCGCCGTCCTTGTATCTCATAATACCCGACAAGAGGGAGGGAGAAACAATAATGCAGCTACAAAGGCCGGGCATTAGAAGAAGTGAAATAGAAATATATTATATTCTTTTTTCTAAGTTAAAAAAATATTGTGATACAATATGTAAGTTTGGCGAAAATAAAGAAATACTTAAAAAAATATCGAATGTTGCGGGTTGAAATCTCAATATTGTAAATCATAAGCCGGAGTAGAACATGAAAACTGAATTTGGTGCATATAAGAGCGGGAATAACGATTGCGGTGGGATTCATTCTTCCAATTGTTTGATATGCGGGCGCGGCCTTGAATATTTGTCATCATCCATGCCTTTGACTTGTTTTTACTGCGGTAAAGAGGAAAACGGGAATATCGTATGCTCTTCGGGCGAATCCCACTATGTTTGTGATGATTGCCATAATCTGTCTTCTTTTAATGTTATCAAAGACTATTTATTGACTACCGATGAGGTAGACCCTTTTAAAATAACATTTGATATTTTAAATAATTCTTCTATTCCGATGCTGGGCTGTCATCATGCTTATATTTTAACCGGTTCTATTTTAACTAGCCTAAAGAATCGCGGCTATCTTAATATAACCGATGCCGATACGGAAGAGGCGTTCCTGAGATTATCAAAACAGGCCGTCGGCGGTTATTGCGGGTTAAGCGGCGTATGCGGTATAGTTCCTGCGGGCGGTATTATATATTCTATATTGACCGGCTCGGTGTGCGGAAAGGATAGAGAGCAAAAAATAACTATGGGAATCACTACATCGCTATCTAAAGCTATATATTGCCTGACGGGGCCTTCTTGCTGCAAGGCCTATCTTTTTAAATCAATGGAAATATTAGTTTATTCTCTTTATGTCGATTTTCACTTTCTCCTAATAGATAAAGACGTAAAAATTAAATGTAAGTTTAAAGATATGCATCCGCATGGGTGCAGCCTTGAAAAATGCCCATATTTTGCCGGTTATGATATTAAAATAAAAGAGTTAGAGCAAACATATAAAAAAGAAACCGGTTTTCTACACGAGCCTGATTTCACATGCAAAGATACCTGCTCCAATATAGACATGTTAAGGAATGAAGTCGTCGTCCATTCCGACGCTCCGACTGCTCCCTGCTGAAAGTGATGTGTCTTAGGTCTAAGACAAAGTAAAAATTATTTAACAGTTTATTTTAGATTATCAACTTAAAAAATTAATCTTCAAAAAGGAGAAAGCGGTACTTATCCGGTAACGGTTTTCCCAATTCAAGATACTTGATAATATCCCGTTTTTCGTTTTCAGTCGGATTAATTTTATTCAAAAAAAAATTACCTGTATTTCCGTCTACAAATGGCTGAATATATAATATTAAGGTCAACAGAAGCAAAGCCTTTTTAAAAATATTCTTTTTAAAATTTACTGAATCACACATTTTCCGTAGGCTTCTCGAATTTGAAATTTATTATCAATCGGATGAAAATTTATTCCGGTAACGCCAACTCGTCTTTTTCTGATATTTTCTTCAATTCGGGAAGATTTCCAGTTTAAATCAATAACCGGTCTTTCCGGTTCTTTTTTTATATTCGATTTCAGATAGTTGTGAAATGTTGTTTTTGAAAATATTTTATAAGCTGTTAAGTTTCTCAAGTTCCTCTTTATTGAAAAGTCCGACGTTTTTCAATATGCTATCAATCAATATTAAAAAAGATAGATTTTTATAAGACCTTTCCTATTTGGAAGGATTGGTTTCCAAAGAATCGTTAAAAAAACGATAATATGCTTATTCCGGCATCAAGGAAATGAATAGGGTTCAAATAATCTATGCACTTGGCATTCATGGCGGATTTTTAAACAAGATTTTCAGTATGTTTGATTTTGTATGATATAATCATAAACATAATGCGCCGCATAACAAAGAGGTATTGATAAAATGTCTATATTTAATCGCAGAAGAGTTGCCGTAATACGTTATTCCGGAACAATAACCGCTCAGAATGTGTCTTCTTATATAAAACTCCTGAAGAAACTTGAGAAAATAAAGTCAATAAAAGGGGTGATGTTTGTAATAGATAGCCCGGGGGGAAGCGCCGTTCATTCCGAACTTCTATATTATGCCGTTAAGAGGCTAAGAAAGAAGGGTAAAAAGGTTTTCGGCTACCTGGAGGTTTCGGCATCCGGAGGCTATATGGTTGCCTGCGCATTAGAAAGGCTGTATGCCCCTCCGATGGCTATTATAGGCTCTATAGGCGTTATAAGCATTAAACCCGTTCTAAAAGGAGTTATGAAAAAATTAGGCATTGATTATGAGGTGGTTAAAAAAGGCAAACATAAGGATATGTGGCTTTTTACGAGAAATTACTCTGACGAAGAAAGGATCAGTATAAACGAACTTCAAGACGAAATTTATTATCGTTTCGTAGAGATAGTTTCCGAAGCCAGAGGGATTACTTTGCAGGATACAATTAGTCTTGCTACGGGTGAGCTTTTTTCTTCCAAAAGTGCTGCGGCTAAAAAACTGATTGACGAAGTTTCCGATTTTGATAAGGCGCTCGAAGATTTATGCGAATCGCTCAATGTTAATCCCGATAAGGTTGTTAACTTAAGCATTAAAAAACCGCTATTTCAAAGGATAATAGGCATTTCGATTCAAAATGCCGTAGAAGATATTTATTATAGATTGATGTACTAAAGATATAGCGGCATAGGTGTCAATATCGCATATATACACGTTGTAAAGATATTATAACGGAGATACTTTTATGAAAAGGAATAGTTCGACGCCCAAATCCGGGTTAACCGATGCCGAAAACGGAATCAACGTTAATACTGTGCTTGATATAATTTTCGGATTGGTTCTAATAATTTTCTTTGTGATTGCGGTTATGCATACCGATTATCTTCTTGTATCCGCGATAACTATTCTTGCCGTTATTTATTATATTTTTTCTTCGATAAAAAAATATTCTGCGAATAAAAAAGCAAAAAAGGTAAAATTATTTTTAGATAATTTTTTAGAAAAAGAAAAAGATATTCGTAAACGTATGACAAATGCCGATTTTTACGGTATCGAATTCAAAATTAACGACTTATTTGATTCTTTTTACGATATTATTAAATCCGCCCTGGAAATTGTTGATATCGTTGCCGTAGATGCTAAATCAGAAAGCTCTTCTATGGAAAGGATAAGTAAAGAAAATGAATCACTCGTCGGTCAGATTGCTTCTATATCCAGCGCAATCGATGAAATTAGCATGTCTCATAAGGAGATGACGAAAAGTGCAAAAAATGCCAATGAATCTTCGAACCTTTCCGTCCGGAGGGCAAAAGAAGGGAATACTATGATAGAGAACATTATATTGGAGATTAAAACCGTATCTATTTCTATTGAAAACCTCCGGAATACCATGATAAGTCTCAACGACAGATCCATAGAGATAGGAGAGGTTATATCATTAATCAGCGATATAGCCGATCAAACAAACCTTTTGGCGCTGAATGCGGCAATAGAAGCGGCAAGGGCGGGCGAACAAGGCAGAGGGTTTGCGGTTGTCGCCGACGAGGTCAAAAAACTTGCGGAACGAACCAGTAAATCAACATTTGACACAAGACGGATAATCGAAAGACTCCAGGAAGAAACGGCTAAAACCGTCAACGCCATCAAAGAGTCGGTCAAAAATGCCGGAAATATTATGAGGGAAACAAAAAAAGCCGAAGAATTTTTTCAGAAAATAATAGAAGCTGCAGCGGATGAAAAAAGTAATATAAACGTGATTACGTCTTCGGCGGAGCAGCTTGAAATAGCCGTTTCGGACGTAGAAAAAAACTTGGCCGTAGTTCAAAAAGTTTCTGCGGAGACGACGAAAATGACGAAGAGGTCTCAGTCCGGTTTTGATTCTTTATCCGAACTGTCCCATTCGCTTAAAACGGAATTTGTATCCTTAAGGTTAAATCTATTCGGATTAGTCCCATTAGAATCGGCTGTTAATATGAAAAAGAAGTTCGAACCCTTAATTAATTATATAAACGAATCCGTTAATATAAATAATGATAGAAGTGTGAATTTTGCCTCATTTGTTGCCGAATCATATGAAGATTCGATAGAAGAGATAGGCAGCGGAATAGTTCAGCTGGCATATATGACCCCGTCCACCTTTCTTATTGCCGAAAAAAAATATGGAGTTATACCCTTGGTTTATGCCATTAAAAACGGGTCCCCGACTTATAAAAGCGCAATAGTGGTTTCCAAAAATTCCAATATAGACGATATTAAAGATTTAAAAGGAAAAAGTATCGCTTTCGGTTCAAAAATGTCGACCGGTTCCACGCTTGTCCCTACCGCTATGTTAAAAAAGAACGGTATAGAGCTAAACGATTTATCCCTCGTCGAATATCTCGGTTCACATGATATGGTTGCGAAGGGTGTTGCGGAAGGCGATTTTGATGCCGGTGGGTTAATGGATTCCACTTATGAAGAATTTAAAGATTCGCTTAAGGTTCTTGAGTATTCAACCCCTATACCGCAATTTCCGATTTGCGCAAGTGCAAAAACAAATCCGGCATTATTAAAAGAAATAAAAAGTATTTTGCTTAAAGCCGATAGCGGCATACTTATGCCGATAGACCCCGGATATACGATTTTTACCGAAGTAACCTCCGAAAATTTTAATGAAATAAAAAGGCTCCTTGAATTATAATTCGAACCATATAAAACCATATAAAATTCTTGTCAGCGTCGTGTTTTTATGATATATTTACATATAATAGTTTATAATCAAAAACAAAATAAACATAAATAAGAGTCGTATGGGCAAAGCTAATATTCTAGTTATCGATGACGAGTCTGACATAGTAGAGCTTTTAAAATATAATCTTGCCAAAGAGGGATACGACGTAGAATTTGCTTTCAATGGATTTGACGGTATTAAAATTGCAGAAGTAGTTAAGCCCGACCTTATAATTCTTGACCTTATGCTTCCCGATCTGAGCGGTTACGAAGTATGTAAGAGAATAAAACGAAATAGTTACCTTGCCCTGATTCCTATTATATTTTTATCGGCAAAAAAAGAAGAAGTGGATAAGATTTTAGGTTTTGAATCCGGCGCCGAAGATTATATAAGCAAACCCTTTTCGGTCAACGAGCTTTTAGCAAGAATCAGAGCCATCTTGAAAAGGATAGTTCCGGCTAATTTTATTAAAGATAGCAAGGTAACGAATATTTTAGACGAGTTCAGGTTCAAAAATATCAGGGTAAACGTAAATAAACACAGTGTGACGGTAAAAAACGTAGAGATAAAGCTTAGTCCGATAGAGTTTAAAATTCTTATTTTTCTAATGACTTATGCGGGAGATGTATTTTCCCGCGAGAAGTTATTGGACAACGTATGGGGAAATAATTCGTTTGTGGAACCGAGAACGGTTGATGTCCATATAAGGAGATTGAGGTTGAATATTGAAATAGACGAATCGGTTAAATTCATAGAAACCATAAGGGGCGTCGGTTATAAATTTATAGATGAAAAAGTATGAAAAGAGTCTTAGGGTTTATTTGTTAATTTTTTTACTGTTTATAGTCGTGATTTCTGCAAGCGCTTCGTTATTTATCACTTCACCTTATTTTGCTTTGAAAGCTAAAAGCTATTTATCTTTATACCTTTCTAATGTTTTACAAAAATCGGTTAAAATAAAAAAGTTAAGAATATCTATTTTTGCACCTCAGATTAAACTTTATGGCGTAAGTATTAAAAATTTTGCAAGAATAGGTAATATTAATATTGTTTTCGGTCCGCTTGATCTGCTCCGGAGAAAGATAATTATCTACGATATTAATATCGTAAGGCCGCATATCAATATCGTGATAAAAAATAATACAATCTATAATTATAAAAAAATTAACTCGGTTATAAAAGATCTTGCCGATAAGAGCCCCCTATCGTTAATTTCGGTGTCTTACGACAGCTTAAAAATAACGGGGGCAGATTTAAGCTTGAACGAGGCGGATAAAAATATTACGTTGAGGCTTAAAAATTTTGATTTCACCGTATATAAAAAACCGAACCAAATACCTTTTTTACCCAACACCAACGGCATTTACTTCAGGTATAAAATGCCTTATATTTTTTTAAAGTCTATAAAATTAAAACAGGTTTTCAGCTCAAATGCCTTTAGTGTCCATTATTTTGAAGGATTTTTAAGGTATCGCAGGGTAAGTTTAAATACCGATTATTTCACTTCCGTATCCAACGGCATACTTGACATCGGAAGAAATACCGAAGTTTCCGAAATAGTCAAGAAGATAAGCGATACAACCAAGATAAAGGTTAATCGTTTATCTTCTCTTTCAAAGAGATTTACTAATATTTCCGCATTGAAAGCATTAAAGGGAAGTCTTAACGTTAAATTATTTGTAACCGGAGATTTTTCCAAAAAAATTAGGGCCGATGCGGTAATTCGTCTTAAGAATTTTGTTTTTTCCGGCGGGGATGTAAAAAGCGGGATCATAGAAGCCGGCGGGTATTTCGGCAAAGTAAAGAATACGGTCATAAGATTAAAAAAGGTTAACCTTGACATATTCGGCGGAAATTTAAAGTCCACAGGGGTTATTAATTTTAGCGATAGAGAGGGCAAGTTTAAATCTATTTTAAAGAACATAAAAGTCGGAAGGCTTATAAGGTTTTATTATTCGGAAAAGATACCTCAATTTAAGGCTATTGTGAACGGCAGCGTTAAAACTTTTTTAAATTTCGGTAAAAAATTTTATGTGAATAATATAGAGAACATAACCCTGAATAAGCCGGTGGAATTCCTAAAGTATAAAAACAAAAAGGGTAAAATAATCGTATATCATATAAATTACAGAAAAAAGGGTTTAATTAAGGGAGAAACATTTATAAACGATAAGTTTGTTTTACTTAAGAACGTGCGGGTTTCTTCAAGCATACTCAAAGGTACTCTTACGGGGAAAATAAATTATGATAAGAGCTATTTGAATATTAAATTTAATTCGTCTTATAAGGAATTGCCATTTTTCAGTTTTATAGATAAGTATAAGGGCCCCTATTTCGAGCCGTCCGGCAACGGGACTCTTGAGGGGGATATTTTCGGAAAATTTAAAAGAGTATCTTTCAAATTCAGAAATAGATTTAAATCCCTCTACATTAATAAATATATAGATAGATATCAAGGGGACTTTGATTTCGACGTAATGCCGCATGGAAAAATTTTATTCAAAAAGATTTTTTTAACTGAAAAAAAATCGAAATTAAATAAAAACCGAAAAGGGAGCATACTGCTTACCGGAGAAATCTTTAAGAATGAGTTTTCGAACAAAGAATATATAAACGCAAGTTTTAAAATGAAAAATATCCATATAATTTCTAGGAAATCGCCGATACCGTTTTTTACGGTTTTAAGCTCTCAGGGTATGATACGCGGCAAATTAAAAAACCCTCATATAGATATCGAAATCAATTCCAAGAAGAGCACGTTTTATAATCAAAATATTTCAGACATTAATCTAACGTGTTCTTTAAACGGGAAAGAGTTAAAAGTAAAAAAACTTTACGCTATATATAATGGAGCAGCCTTTAATGTCAGCGGGACGGTAGGATTTAAAACCGCCGATAATTACAAAGACAAAAACAATTATAATTTACGGTTGATTTCAAAAGGAATAAAGCTAAGAAATTTAGATGCCGAGTTATTTAAACGATATCATATCAAATATCCCATAGGGGGGACAGTCGATATTGCTTTACATATAGGAGGTTCGTCAAGTTTACCGAATATTTCGGGGAATGTATTCATAAGCGACATAAATATAAACGGTTACCTGCTTGGGAACGCCAATGCAAAAATTTATTCTTACATGGGCAAAACGGTTCTGAATATATCCGCGTTACGAAACAGATTGAAAACTAAGGCCGTTATTTTGCTTAAAAACGGTTATCGCTATACCTTTAATACGAATATAAATTTTTTAAACATGGATTATCGCAAGACTAGATTTAGAGTATCGGGTGGCATATACGGCGGTGGAAGGCTTTCAAATATAAAAAATTCTTATATATTTACGAAATTAGACTATCTTTATTTAAAACACGGGTCGTTTATTCTAAAAAATACTAAGGATATAAAAATATCCTTAGTAAACGGAAAAATAAGCTTAAGCGGATTTGAACTAAGGGGAGGAAACAACTATTTGCAAATAAGGGGGGATATAACCCGGAAAAAATATAATATCATAATAAACGATAGAACTGACCTATGGATTCTTAGGATTTTATATAATAAAATAATAAATTCGTCCGGGTTTTTAACCGGTTCGGCGGTCATTTTCGGAAGCTTGTCGGCTCCGCAGGTATATGGATTTGCAAATATAAATAAGGGGCTCGTAGAAACTGCCGTGAGTTCCGGGTTTACAATTTCGCGTATTTTTGCAAGATTATCTTTCGATGACAACGTGATTGCGCTTGAAAGAGCAAGATTCAGATTATTTAATGGAATTTTTGCCGCAAAAGGGGTAGTAAGGCTTAAAAATTTCAAACCTGCCTTTTATGACATAAATACCAATTTTATTTCCGCTATTTACAGACAGTCTAATTATTTTTACGTAAAAATGAACGGCAGGCTCGGATATATCGGCAGGGCAAACAATGCTACGATATACGGAAACGTTGATATAGAAAGGGCATTATACGATAAAGCGGTAAATCTTTCATTGTTTCTTTTGCGTTATAAGAAGTATAATATAATAAAGCCGATAATCAAAAAAGGGGTATTTAATCCGAAACTTAATATAAGGATAAAATCGAATAAAGGTATTGCCGTCAGGAATAACATAATAGATACGAATTTCAATGCGGATCTTCGTCTTACCGGAACGGTTAGAGAGCCTGTTCTTGCGGGAACGGTTTCCGCAGAAAGAGGAGAAATATATTTTAGGGGAACAGAGTTTAGATTGGCATATGCCAATCTGGATTTCAATGACCCTTACGGTATAAATCCGTCTTTTGCGGTTTCGGCGAACACTCATATCAACCGATACATTATTAGGATGAACGCGAGTGGGTCGCTATTAAATTTTAATGTCAATCTTTCTTCCACTCCCTCGCTCTCCGAACTAAATATCGTTTCTATGTTGGCGTTGGGGGTTCCGGCGACTTCGGTATATGCCGGTTCGGCAGGGGGTATAGCCGCTTCCGAGGCAGCATCGGCTATAGGGGGCGGTGTAGAGCAGAGCATTACAGGTGCAATATCCAGCTATTTCGGGTTTAAAAATTTATCTGTTTCTCCCTCGTATTCGGCGATTACACACAGCGTGGCGCCTCGAGTAACGGTTACTAAAACGTTGACCGACAGGCTTTCGGTTTCTTACAGCAATATCGTATCGTCACAATCTTCGCAATCCGTTACTTTGACTTACAAATTAAGCAGCCATATTTCTGTAATAGGCGAGTGGGAAAACAACGAACTTGCGCCTAATAATTCAAATATATATAGCGAAGTAGGCGGTAATATAGTCTTTCATTTTAAGTTTTATTAAAAAATAGCATATGCTCATAAATATCAACCTTAAAAAGGCCGCCGTCTTATCATTTTTTTTTATATTTTTTTTATTTTACCTGTTACCGACGGCTTATGCAAAAAAAAACGGGTGTCTCGTCGGCACCGGTTTCTCAAATATTTCCAATATCGGTGTCTCTAAGTATATAGTCAAATCCATAAGATACGAGTTGCCGCCGAATATCCCTCTAAAAGACATCGACAATTTTTTGTACTTAAAAAAAGGGCGGAAATTTTTTATGCCTTATCTTAAGGCGACCCTTAAAACGTTATATAGCACCGGTTATTTTTCTAATATTTCCGTTTTAACCAAGATATGTAAAAAACAAAAATTTATCCGTCTCACTTTTGTATTTTTTCCGAAGGTTTATATCGAGGTGGTGAATGTACACGGCCTTAAGGGAACCGATATATCGCCGAAAGAGATTTTAGAGTCTATTCCCCTAAAAAAAGGGGGCCTATTTTCAAGATATTACGAGGCTATAAGTATAGATAGCGTAAGAAAGATTATGCTCAGCGAAGGCTATCCTGACGCAGAGGTTAAAATATCTTCGTATATTTTAAGGAATTCAAAAAAGTATATAATAAATATTAATATCATTCACAATAAGCCGATTTTGGTTTCCAAGATATTCGTCAAATTAAAATCATACTATCCGAGGAAAAGGATCGGAGCGCTCGTCAGGGGTTTAGTCCTAAAGCCGTTGAGCATGAATAATCTTCAAAAATTTAGAGAAAAAATATGGAATATATACAGCGATGAAGGATACCTTAATGTAATAGTCCAGGGACCTAAAATTACCTATATTTCTAAACATAGAGCAATCATTATTTTTAATGTCTATCCGGGATATAGAATATCGTTTCATTTTATAGGCGCGGCACCCTTAAAACCAATTTTTATAGAAAATTCTCTATTCGACAAAAAAAACGTTTTGATATTCAACAAGGAGACATTTATAGCATTCAAAAGGATACTGAAAAACTTTTTTAAGAAGAAGGGCTATTATTTTGCGAAGGTTTTCTTAAGGGAACGGGTGAATAAAACAGATGGAACTTTAGACGTATATTACGATGTGCGTAAGGGGCACACCGTAAAAATAAAACACGTGGTTATAAAAGGGTACGAACCGTTTATTGAGAAAAACATACGTTCGCTTATGCAAACCTCCGTTACCTCGGTGTTTAATAGGGAATATTTTTTTGAAAAAAGGCTTCTTGACGATATAAATAATATCAAAAACTATTATAACGACGAGGGTTACCTTTCCCCTATCATAAAATATGATTTGAAATTTAGCGGGGATAAAAGAAGCGTTACGATAATTTTGCATATAATAAAGGGGATTAGAACCACGGTAAAGAGGGTTTACGTAAGCGGATTGCCTCATAGATTAAAATATTATAAAAAAACAGTCGATTATTTTCTAAGAATGCAAAATTCTCCGCTTTATATAATTAAGGCGGAAAACGGGAAGAATATGCTTTCGACAAGGTTAGCCGATTCCGGATTTGTTTTTTCTAAGGTAAAGTTGAATATAAAGCACTTAAATAACAGAAAATACGTAAATCTTTATTATTATATAAGAAGCGGTCCCCGGGTCAGGATAAAAAACATCTTAATAATAGGCAATACCATCACTAAAACCTATTATATAAGGAGTCTTTTACTTTTTAAAAAAGGGCAAATTTATAATCAGAAAAAAATAATTCAAACGCAGAACAGGCTGTATAGGTCGGGCATATTTAATTACGTCGGCATTAAGGTAGAGAATCCGCAAGATGAAGAACCGTACAAGGATATAATTTTAAAGGTAAAAGACGCAAAGCCGGTAAACTTCAGTTTCGGAGCCGGTTACGGCACATACGTCAGATACAAGGGTTTTATGCAGGTAGAGAACAACAACCTTTTCGGGATTGGACAGTCTCTTTCCATGCGTCTCTCAAAAAGCGCCGTATATACGGACTTGCTTTTAAATTACTACGACCCCGCTATATTAAATTATAGAGGGTTTGCTTTTGACGCAAAGGGGTTGGACACGAATATAATAACTATTAATTATAGGCTGCACAAGGAGGGAGGAGCATTTTCAATAATAAGGAGATTCAACGCCCACCTTAAAGGGCTTTTTTCCTACGGGATATTTTATAATTACCTGTCGGGGTTAAATCCCGGCACGCAAATAACCCCGACGGACTCGGGTTTTTCCAGGATAAGCTCCATTTCTTCATCTATTATTTATAATACGAAAAATAATATATTTAATCCCACGTCGGGGAATCTGACGACCTTAAAATTCATCTATTCTACATTTTCAATAGATTCTCAAATCAATTTTTTCAAGATATTCTTTCATACGGAGGAATATATTCCGTTAATTTATAATACTGTTTTTCTTTACTCACTTCGTTTTGGTTATATAAAACCCTTGCCTCCGACTACGCAGGTGCCTATAAACGAAAGATTTTTTCTTGGCGGCAGGACTACGGTAAGGGGTTTTCCTCAGGATTCTATCGGGCTCGCGGACCTTAATCCTCACAACTATCCGATAGGGGGAGACGTTATGGAAAATTATAATCTTCAGCTTAATATTCCGATTCATAAAAAATTTAATCTTTTTATTTTTCAGGACGGCGGTAACGTATTTTTAAATAGCAGAGATATAAGACCTTTTGCATTGTATAAATCCGCCGGTGCAGGTATAATGTATCTATCTCCGATAGGTCAGATAAGTTTTTCATACGGTTTTATACTTAACAGAAAACCTTATTGGCCGGCCGGAGGGGTCAACTTTACGGTAGGGACATCATTCTGATTTAGACGCTATACGACATATGACGGTATGAGAAAGGGATTTTCCACGGGAAGCGTGAGCGCTGCGACGATAAAGGCTTCTATCAGGTATTATTTCAAGTCGATAAAGTTTTCGGCTATTGATATAAAAATGCCGGGCGGAGAAACGGCGCATTTAGATATCGCCGGGCTTGAAAAATTTAAAGAAGATATTGGGAGGTCGATTTCGAGAGCTGTGGCAGTAAAGGATTCGGGAGACGACCCGGATGTTACCAACGGGATTAAAATTTATGCCGATTTTATCAATATAAACGAAAATGAAATCGGCGGGTTAAGAAAGTGTTACGGAAAATTATCTATTTATAATACGATAAGCAATTTGTGCAGCAGCAATACATTTGATGGGTTTACTTTAATACTTGCGGCGGGAAAGGGCATCGGCATAGCAACTAAGCCCGGTTTACCGGTTGAACCGGGGCGGGCGGCGGTAAATCCGGTTCCCTTTAAAATGATAGAGCTTTCCGCAAGGGAAGAGCTGTGTTATTGGATAGAGGGGAATATTTTGGATTTAAGCGCAATAAGTGCCGATACGTTTATTTCGGTGCTGTATATACCTGAAGGTAAAGAGGTAGCTAAAAAGACATTGAATCAGAGGCTTGGCATATACGGCGGTATAAGTATTTTAGGTACTACCGGTTACGTTATACCTATATCTACCAGGGCATGGCTTGAGACGATTAAGACCTCGCTGATATTCTTATCGGAGAATAAAATTAAAACGTGTGTTTTTACTCCGGGAAGATACAGCGAAAAAATAGCCATGAAGATTTTTAAAAATATGCCGAAAGAAAGCTTTATAGAAATGGGCGATTATGTGGCTTATTCCATGAGAAAAGCCGCTGTATTCGGGATAAAAAGAATTATCGTAGTAGGGCAATTCGGGAAAATGATAAAAATTGCGCAGGGTGCCGGAAATACAAATGCAAAATATACCGATTTAAATTTAAATTTTCTGGGGGAAACGGTTAGAAAGACGTTGCTGAGGCTTAGCGGATTTGAGAGCGTGGGGTTGGCGGAAAAAGAGGCGGAATATATTTTTAATCTTATAATTAATTCCAATACGTCAAGGCAGGCATACGAATATATAGTATCGGATAAGCTTAGGCCTTTTTCCGGGGTTATTTTTGAAAATATTTTAAAAGCGGCAAGAGAAAATTTAAATAAAATGGCGGGGAATAGCAAAGGCCTTGATGTCGAAATTGTCTTAATATCATATAATGGCGAAATAATAAAAACAGTATAGACGCGACAAGTACGCGGCGGATTAACGATCCGCAAGGGAGGATTTAAATATATAAATGACCAAGAAAATTCATATACTCGGTATATCTCCGTGTTCTTTAGAGACCGGCAAAAAAGATCTTTTAACATTGTTTGCCGATAAGAAGAATAGGATAGATACCGTATTTGCAAGAAAAGAGGACGCAGATTTATTAGCGCGGGTTAGGGGGTATATCAATTCCGAGAATAAAAGCATAACGGTAGAAAACGACGGTAATATTACCCATTTAAATAATGCTACGATATTTTACGACAGTAAAATTAAATTTATAATAGATTATATAAAGGGAAATTTAGGCAAAAAAAATGTTTTAATTATAGCAAATGGCGATCCGAATTATTTCGGAATCGGGGGGGCCATATTAAATAAGTTGAAGGAGGGCGAAAAAAGATTTGTAGAAATTTATCCCGCCGTCAGCTTTATGCAGATCGGTTTTTCTAAATTAAAAATACCTATGACCGAAGCCGTGATTGTAAGCCTGCACGGAAGGGATTTAAAGAACATTTACCCTGCTCTATATTCAAGGGGTAAAAATATCGGCATATATACCGATAATGTCAATACGCCAGGTAAGATACATTCTAAATTGGAAGAGAAGGGATTTTTAGAATATTTTAATTTTTACGTGCTGACGGATTTATGTACCAAAAGTGAAAAGATTCATAAAAGCCTCACCAAAGAACTGCTCGAAGACCTCGGCAATAAAAAAAATATAATTATACTAAGCGAGAAGAATACTAAAAATTTTGAAGACGGCGTTATCGGGATAGACGACGATAAATACATACACGTAACGGGAGAACCGACAAAAAAGGAAGTCAGGGTTATAAGTATCGGTTTATTAGGTTTGAAAGCCGATTCGATAGTCGTAGATGCGGGATGCGGCAGCGGCAGCGTGAGCATGGAGGTTTCCGCCATAGCCCGTAACGGTATTGTTTACGCTGTAGATAAAAATATATCTAAAATAGAAAACCTTAAAAAGAATATAAAAAAATTTTGGAGGCCGAATATCGAACCTATCTTAGGAGAACTTCCGGATTCGTTTAAAACGCTGAAGGATATCTGTTCTACGCAGATAGATTCCGTTTTTATCGGGGGCGGGGGCAGTGATTTAATCGATATCTTAACGGGGTCGCTTGATATTCTGAAAGATAAAGGAGTGATTGTAATTAATAGCATAACGATAAATTCATTGAATAGCGTCTTGTCGTTTATTAATAATTTTAATAATTTCGATTTGAAAAACGACAAGAATAATAACTTTGAAATAAGATATGAGATTATATCGGTTAACGTGGCGAGATTGAAATCCATAAAAAAAGATTCTTATTTTCAGGCATTAAATCAAATTTACATCACTAAGATTATAAAAATGCTTAAACCCGACAAGCTTAATAAGTCGAATAAATTTAAGAGCAATATAAAACAAACCGTATATAAAATGGAAGAAAATAAGCCTAACGTTAAGGTGAGGAATAAGGCTATTAAACCGAAAGATACGGAGTAGGTGTTGAATAATCCGTTAAAAGTATTACGTTTGAATATTATAGGCGTCGGTCCGGGCGATCCGGAATTAATTACGGTAAAAGCCGTTAATGCCGCTATAAACAGCAAATTTATATTTTATCCGGATGTTTGCGGAGGAAAAAGCAGGGTTGCTTACGATATTATAAAAAATGCGGTAAAGCTTTCAGGGGCAAAAGAGTTGCCGGAGGAAATGTTTCTTCCGTTAGAGGTAGAGATGAAACGTTCTAACGGAAGAAACGATGATCTGTATTATAAAAATGCTATTAAAATAATAAAAAAATTAAAAGAAGGTACATGCTCATATATCACGATCGGAGACCCTATGTTTTACAGTACCTATTACGGGTTATACAATGCTATCGAAGATATAAGATCGGATAATTTTTTGAAAAGCGGATACGAACTTGATATAAACATAATTAACGGGGTTTCTTCGCTTCATTATGCGTTAGGTCTAATAGGAAAACCTTATATAATTAAAAACGGCGCCGTTTTTATAACTGTTCCGATAAAAAAAAAATTAGCCGAGATAGAAAGCGAAATAAAGTTCATTGCGGATAAATATCCCGGTCCGCAGGTCATAGTTTTCATGAAAGCGGGGGCTTACGTAAAAGATATTTTATCTGCGTTCAAAAGGGTATGCACCGCCGCGCTTACAGAGAATCGGGTTAAGCTTTATTTGATAGAAAAATCAAAACTCGTAAAGGATTTTGCCGAAAGAGACTGTTTGGATTTTGATTACTTCTCTATATTGATAGGGGTTTTTGTTTAATATTTAATATTATTTTTTATGGCTATTTCTAAAATTTATTTCGTATCGGCAGGTCCGGGCGACCCCAAGCTTTTAACGATAAAGGCCTTTGAGATACTAAAAAAATCAGACGCCGTCTTTTACGCCGGTTCCCTTATAAATCCTAAAATGCTTGAGGTTATCAAAAGCGATGCATTGCTGATAGATATGAAGAGCCTTAATTTTGAACAGATTAAGACAGGGTTGGAAGAATTGCTTGGGTCAAATTATATTATTTCCGTTCTTCATGCGGGGGATTCCTCAATCTATTCCTCTATTAACGAACAAATGCTCTACTTGGAAGAAAAGGGTATTGAATATGAGATTATTCCGGGTGTTACCGCCGCCTTTGCCGCAAGTGCCGCCTATAAATCGATTTTGACGTTGCCCGACGTATCTCAAACCGTTATTTTTTGCAGGGGCGAAGGAAGAACGGGTAAAATGCCGCCGGGTCAGGACATAAAGAGCCTTGCAAACCATAGGGCGACTATGGCTATTTATTTAAGCTTCGGCATAATAAAGTCGATAGTAGACGATTTAACGGAATATTACCCTATAAATACGCCATGTTTGATTGCTAAGGACGTATCGTTGAAAGGGGAGATTTTAATAGGCTGCAAGTTAAAAGACGTAGTTAAAAAGTCGGAGGAATTCTCTATTAAAAATATGGCTATTTTAATCATAGGCGAGGCTTTAAAAGGAAAATACCTTAAGGAAAACAGGTCCAAACTGTATGATAAGAATTTTTCACACGGCTTCAGGGATAAAGAAGACCGGTCATGATTCCGTTTTTGAAGTCAAAAATATTGCATTTATCATAATATCTCAGAATAGTCTTAAAACGGCGTTAGATATTTATGAAGGAATAGCGTCGAGTAAAATAGGAATAGACACTTCCGAAATTTTATATCTGACTTTTTTTATCGAAAAAAAGAAAAATGAATTAATAGAGACGGCAAAAAAATATATATCGGAATTAATTCCGGTTTCCAAATCTGCCGCTAATAACGAAAAAAATACAGATATATCCATAAAGAATTATGAAAAATTATCGATAAATTTTTTAGGCGGATTATTTAGGGATTTTGACCGTATCTTATTTTTTCTGGCGTTAGGCGCTACGGTAAGGTGTATTGCTCCGTTAATAAAAGATAAACTGAGCGACCCCGGCATTATAGTAATAGACGAATCCGGAAAATTTGTTATAAGTGTGCTTTCGGGACATACGGGCGGGGCAAATGAATTTACCGAGCAGATTTCCGGATTTTTGAATGCCGTTCCGGTAGTTACCACGGCAACGGATAGAACCAACAGGTTTTCGATAGACATGTTTGCAAAAAGATTCGGTTTTTTTATAGAGGCGGCAAGAGATAAAATAAAAGTGTTTAATAAGGCATCTCTTAGAGGAGAAAAGTTTAAGATATATATCGAAAACGATTTTAACGTGAAAGAAATTAAAAATTATATAGATAAATTTAATAATTCAAAAGATTTCAGTTATATAAATAATTTAGATTTTCATTCGTCAAAGATAATAGCTATTTCAACGAATGAAAATTTGAAAAAGTCTATCCCTGCCGATATTGCCGTCATATTAAGGCCTAAGCGTTTAGTTGTAGGGATAGGCTGCAATAAAAATACCGATTTTGAAGAAATAGAAGATTTTATATTGTCTAAATTTGCCGATAACAATCTTTCCATAAACGCAATAAGAAATACGGCGACGATAGATTTGAAGATGGAAGAGAAAGGAATTTTACAATTCGGAGAGAAATACGGCGGATTTGTAGATTTTTTTACGAAAAAAGAAATAAATGATTTCATAGAGGGTTTTAACAGAAAAAGAGATGAAGATTCATTATGCTTTAAACATACCGGCGCTTATTCGGTTTGTGAGCCGTGTGCCGCTTTATCGGCAAAAGGCGGAAGGGGAAACGAGGCGGGATTCATACTTCTGATACCGAAACAGAAAAAAGGCAATGTAACGATGGCGGTGACGACTGCATAAGCGGCAGGATAAATCAAAATAAAGTCGTATTAAAACAGCCGCTGTCCATATTTAAAATAGGAAATGAAATGAAAGAGTCCGGGAAGATTACGGTTATAGGGACGGGACCGGGAGATATCGGTCATTTAAGTAAAAAAGCCTTAGATGCAATAGGGGAAGCCGAGGTCGTAATAGGTTATTCGTCTTATCTAAGGCAAATAGGGGGCATATTAAGAGAGGATCAAAGGAAAATGCCGTTTAATATGAAAGATGAAATTGAAAGATGTGAGACGGTCGTCGAAAGGTCTTTGGAGGGTAAAAAGGTAGCGCTTATTTCGGGGGGAGATGCCGGAATTTACGGCATGAGCGGGCTCTTGCTCGAAATTATAGATAAAAAATCGCTCACGGGAAAGGTTCCGATAGAGTTTATCCCCGGGATACCTGCCTTTTGCGCCGTTTCCGCTACGATAGGAGCGCCTATTGCCAATGATTTTTGTGTTATTTCGTTATCCAATCTTTTGACGCCGTGGCAGGATATAGAGAAGAGATTGAGGGCGGCATCTATGGGTAATTTTGTTATAATAATATACAATCCCAAGAGTAAAAGGAGGATAGAAGGGCTTACCACGGCAAAGAATATACTGCTTGAAAATATCGAAAAGGATAGACCCGCCGCTATCGCTAATGCGGTAACGAGACCGGATGAAGAAATTATTATAACGACGTTGGAAAATATCGATAATTTCGATATAGTTACAATGAATACTACTATAATAGTAGGAAACAGTGATACCTACGTAAATGATTTATATATGATAACCAAACGGGGTTACGGCAATAAATACGATTTAGATAAAATTAAAAAAAGGAGTAAAATATGAAAATTCTTATTACGGGCGGGGCGGGGTTTATAGGTTCTAATTTATGCGAAAGATTATTGAATTTGGGGCATGAAGTTTTATGTATGGATAACTTCTATACCGGTTCCAAGGCAAATATAGAGAAATTTCTCGGCAATACAAAATTCGAGGTTGTAAGGCATGATATCAGCGAGCCTTTCAATATAGAAGCAGACTTCATAATAAATTTAGCTTGTCCGGCGTCTGTTCCGTATTATCAGAAAGATCCGCTTAAAACGATGAAGGATAACGTTTACGGTATATTTAACGTAATGGAAAACGTAAGGCGACTTAATATTCCGGTTCTGCATACTTCGACGTCCGAGGTTTACGGTTCGCCGTCCGTCCACCCCCAGCCGGAAACATATAACGGCAACGTTAACCCCACGTCTATCAGGTCATGCTACGACGAGGGAAAGAGAGCGGCGGAGACTATTATGTTTGATTATCATAGGCAGTATGGGGCGGACATAAGGGTTGTCAGGGTATTTAACACTTACGGTCCTAACATGCTTGAGGACGATGGCAGGGTGGTTTCTAATTTTATAGTGCAGGCATTAAAAGGCGAGGATTTAACTGTTTACGGGGACGGAAAGCAAACGCGGTCTTTTTGCTACATATCGGATTTGATAGATGGAATCATTCTTTTTATTGACAACAAAAACGATTTTACCGGTCCGGTTAATCTCGGAAACAATTATGAATTTACTATAATAGATTTTGCGAAATTAGTTATATCGCTTGTCGGTTCAAAATCTAAAATTAAATCGGTAGAGTTACCGAAGGATGATCCGATTAGAAGAAATCCGGATTTGACGCTTGCAAAAAACATATTGGGCTATAACCCCAAAATAAACATAGAAGAAGGGCTTAAAAAGACTATAGAGTATTTTGAAAGAGTGATATGACTATTTTTATAATTGAATCCGTTATATATATTTTTGTCGGGATAATTATAAGTTTTCTTTTGCGTGATAAAGAATTTAAAAAAATTAAAAGATTAATATTGCTCTCTTATTTAATTATAGGCATAGCCGTCTATTCTATTTTATATTTTATACTGCTTTCGGCAGCGGTATTGCTATCCGCTGCCGCAGTTTTAAGGTTTTACGATTAATTAAAACATAAGAGAATAGCTCAGCATTATTCCTTGAGCCGGACTTGCATTTGTGAAACCCTTCAAATAAGTAATACCTACGGTATTATTTTTTACCATAGTATAAATTACCGATAAACTTCCGGTTACGGTATCGTGTGTTCCTGACATAATTGCCTGCGACCATGAACCCGAGACGGCAACCGATAAATCTTTAGAGATTAACTTACCTATACCGGCGTAGGCGGATAACGGGTTAGTAAGACCCGTAACCCCTGAAGGTTTACCTAAAACCGTGTAACCCCCGTTTATAAAATAAAAATATGATCCTACTATCTGCGTTATGCCTACCTGGAAGCCGTAATTTGTCTTGCCTGTCCCCAGCCCCTTGGATTTACTAGCCGTCGGCAGGTCAACGAAGGCTGTTGCCGTTAACGTAGGAAAAGAGGAATTCGTCGCCTGATTCGTGATGTTATAATTTCCCGTCAATACGATATCTCCTAAACCTCTTTCGGTGGTCGGGGTTGACGCACCGGTTTTTTTAACCGGTATATTGTTGATTAATACGATAGACGACTGTTTATGAACCTGCATGTACGGTATAGTAGCTTGAAAATTGAAACTTTTATTCGGATAATAGCTTATGTTAAGCGGAATGTAAATTAAGGATGTGGAATAATTCGTGCCGTATTTACCCCAAGTTTCGTTATAACTTGTCCCTATTTGTAATTTTGAGGCTCCGAACGATTTAGGCATATTAATATTTATAGAAACCATTAAAAAAGTAAGAATAAAAAAAGTAGCGTAAAATAGCTTTGTTTTGATCGTCATTAAATGTCCTCCCTTATTATTTTTATAAAAAAATGTAAGCTAAATAATAGTTATATCCCTACATTTAGCTTACATTTATGTAAAATATTTAATCGATTATTTACTCGTCATATGTTATTGGATGGTGTTAACCTGATTTATCTGTCTCTGAGTTGTGTTAACCTGATTTATCTGTCTCTGAGTTGTGTTAACCTGCCCCATTCGGCTTTGCATGGAATGAGCCATATAGGTGCCGGTCATATTAACGGCATTGACGGCAAGGGACAGAGCATGGTCAACGGTAACCCCTGTTTCGGCTTTATATACCTCGTTTACTACTTTTAGTTTGACCGCGTTACTCATTTCTTTGATCATATTTTTAACCTTCGTTTCATTGCCGTTAAGCCGATAAATCGCATTATCGTTTTTTAAATATTCTTTAATAAAACTTTTCATTTTTGTTTTATTGATGGTGCTGTCTTTAATCATTTTGATAAAAACAGCATCTCCTAATTTAATATTTTTTTTCATATATGATTCAAATTGCATCGGATTCATATTGAACTTTTTCGCAACTTCCATGGTAGCTTCTTTGTTACTGCCTACTTTATTAAGTATTTTTATATATAGCTTTAACTTCATTAATTTTAATTTCGCATTGTGTTTAATCATCATTTTGTGTGTGACTTTAGTCGGTGTTCCGTAAGATGTCCCAACAAAAACAATTCCGGAAACGATAAAACCCATCAAAAGAATTTGTAAAAATTTTACTGTTTTCATAATTGACTCCTTCAATATTAATTTAATCAAATTTTTATTTTCTAAAAGGGGGTACGATTTATTTATATAATATCATGATATTATACAATGTCAACAGGCGTATAAATATTTTTACCAAAATAATAGTGTCCACCCCTGCAATTACTTTACGGTAAGGATGCTTGT
>ENA-ORDP01000397-ORDP01000397.1-marine-sediment-metagenome-genome-assembly--contig:-NODE-397-length-29016-cov-12.529850_pt1 | contig 29016 bp, 26 predicted proteins | sample MGYA00248627_ERZ508539 | MGnify/ENA primary metagenome ERZ508539 (study PRJEB26208, sample SAMN05571518) | marine sediment metagenome | biome: deep sea; feature: Hydrothermal vent; material... | reverse complement strand
TTGATAGCAGACTACCCTGTAAAAGCCGCTGAAGACCAGTTTTTTTTGCTTAAGCGTAATCTTTTTATTCCAGTGTGATGCTGCTTTTTGTAACTCTTCGGTCAGATCTTCGCGCCAAAAGCCGTCAAGGAATGGCTCCCAGAAAAGCAACTGTTGTCTTAATGGTGCGAATCGATATATCCAGTGCTTCTCAGGCAGATAACCATATTCAGTAATAAGTAAATGGCTACCCGGTGTCAGAACCCTTAAAGTCTCCAGTAAAACATTTTTTCGTGCCCCGGCAGGGAGTTCATGCATCAGGAAGAATATCAATACAGTTGAAAAGCTGTCGTTGGAAAATGCGAGATTCTCAGCGTTCATCCGTGTGGCGACCAGGTGGCCTTGTTCTGCTGGTTTAAGTTTTCGCAGACTTGCCTGAAGCTGTTCCTGACAGACATCAACGATATACAGCGCGTCATTATGTCGCGTTTTGACAAGTTTAGGGGTTAATTTTCCATAGACACAGGTTAGCTGCAGTAGCCTGCCAGCAGGGTGGCCGTCGAGCTGCTTGAGGGTCTGGTCGAGCAAACGTTGATATTGACCAAACAAAATACAGTTAATGATGGGCTGGTGGTCAAAAAACCAGATTGCGGGTTTCCATAAATAGGCCCACCAGTAGTGGCGTGCCAGGTATTCCGGTGCACCATCTAAAAAATAGCGCCAGATGCTGAGTCGGTGTTTCATGTCACTAAGAGTAACTGAAAAAAAGTAAAAAGTTTAAAGTTTAAAGCATAAAGGGTTATAGTGAATTCTTTCAACTGATCTTCTATTCACCGTGCATCGCCATCGTACCGAAGCCTTACCAAAACACACACAATACCGCCAGATATTCAAGCTCCTGATCCCGTATGTCTGGCGCTATAAGTGGCGCGCCCTGCTGGCACTGTTGCTGCTGATCAGTGCAAAAATTGCCAATGTAGGCGTGCCGATAATCCTTAAAGATGTGGTGGACAGTCTCGATGCCAGGCAGGCGGTACTGGTTGTGCCTGCCTTTCTGCTGCTTGCTTACGGGACTCTCAGGTTTTTAACTGTGTTATTTGGTGAGTTACGCGATGTGGTGTTTGCTCGTGTCATCCAGAGTACCATGCGCAGCATCGCCCTGGAGGTATTCAGTCATCTCCACAGGCTGTCGCTACGGTTTCATCTTGATCGTCAAACGGGCGGACTGTCTCGCGACATAGAGCGGGGCGTATCGGGCATCCGATTCCTGATGAACTTCATGCTATTTAATATCCTGCCTACCCTGTTTGAAATTGGCCTGGTTGTCGCTATTCTTCTGCACCGTTTCGATGCGCGATTTGGGCTGGTCGTTGTTGTCACGCTATCTATTTATATCGGGTTGACTCTATTAATTACAGAATGGCGCATGGGGTTTCGGCGCAAGATGAACCAGATGGATTCGAAGGCCAATACCTCGGCGATAGATAGTCTGATCAATTATGAAACGGTCAAATACTTTAACAATGAAGAATATGAGCTGAATCGCTATGATATTTCGATGCAGCAATGGGAAAAAGCGGCGGTACGTAGCACGACATCCCTGAGTCTGCTGAATTCCCTACAGGGGCTGGTAATCGCAATGGGAGTGACGGTGATGATGTTGATGGCCGCCGACGAGGTATCCAAAGGGAGGATGACAGTTGGTGACCTCGTGATGGTGAATGCCTTTTTGCTGCAGCTCTTCATTCCACTGAATTTTCTTGGTTTTGTATATCGGGAAATCCGTCACTCGTTGGCCGATATGGAGCGTATGTTCAATCTGCTGAAAACACCGGCTGAAGTGGAAGACAGAGATGATGCCGATGATCTTGTGCTTAGCCAGGCCAGCGTTTCGTTTGAAAATGTCTGTTTTTCCTATGATAAGCGCCGACAGGTACTGAAAGCGGTCACATTTGAAATACCAGCAGGTAAGACCGTTGCTGTCGTCGGTCATAGTGGTGCCGGTAAGTCGACCCTTTCGCGGCTGCTCTACCGGTTCTATGATGTTACTGATGGTGCGATTTTAATCGATAAACAAGATATCCGTGACGTATCACAACGGAGCATACGTAGTGCTATAGGAGTGGTTCCTCAGGATACTGTGTTGTTCAACGACAGCATATTTTTCAATATTGCTTATGGGCGTCCAGATGCGTCGCGAGAGGAGGTAATCCAGGCAGCAAAACACGCCCATATACATGAATTTATTGAAACTCTGCCGGATGCTTATGAGACGATGGTCGGTGAACGTGGACTGAAGCTGTCTGGTGGTGAGAAACAGCGTGTGGCAATCGCAAGAACCATACTTAAGGCACCAGCGATACTCGTTTTCGACGAGGCAACTTCCGCACTGGATAGCGCCACCGAGAAAAATATTCAGGCTGAACTGGAAGCTATATCAGCCAATACCACGACCCTGATCATTGCCCATAGATTATCCACAGTACATCACGCGGACCAGATACTGGTAATGGAAAATGGACAGATTGTGGAGCGTGGCAGGCACGCTGAATTACTTGCTCGAGGTGGCATCTATAGTCATATGTGGGCTTTGCAGAAGGAGGGTAAGATAAGGCGTGGGGTTTAGGTCTATAGATTGAAACCCAAACAATTATCCCGCAATTTTTTCTGACCTCTGACATGCGACTTATGACCTAAGAGCTACGACCGATATCCTATTTTAAACGACACTGCTTGCGAGACTGGTGCTACATCACTGAATTCTGGTAATTGTGCTATAAAAGTGCTTCAATATGCCCTTGATTTCCTGCCGTAATCTCCCAAAATATGTTTCCAAGGAGTTTTGTATGATGTTTCATAAAACGTTTGTAGCTTTCCTTTTGACAGCTGCCGTTATCACCATCAGCAGTATTGGATTGGCCAGTGCCAACGAAGATCACCGCTACCCGCCTATGGGTGAGAGAGCGAACACTATGCCGCCACCGCGGGCCCCGGCTTACAATCGTGGCTACCCGCAAAATTATCCACCACAATACTCCCGACCAGCACAGCCGCAATATCCGCCACAAATGGGTGGCTATGGCAGGCCGGCACCCTACGGTCGACCAGCTCCATATGCCGGTGGCACACCTTATGGGCCGGGTGGATATTATCCGGGGCCTTATGGCGCCAGACCAGGGCCGTGGAATAATGGTGGCTGGAATCGTGGCCCCTGGGGCGGCAACCGTGGTTTCGGTAACTGGTTCGGTGGCAACCGAGGGCCATATGGAAACAACGGCCCTTTCGGCAACATGATGGGTCGCAATGGCGTCTGGGGCATGCGTCCTGATGAATGGATGACAAGTAATCCGGAAGATGGTTTTTCCTACATGTGGGATGACATGATAAACGCGCCAAGTGAGATGGGCGAGATGCCAGGTGGCTGGAGTGCACCCTCCGTTAGTGTTCCGAACCCTGTGGATATCGGCAGTGAATTCAGAAAGGAAGCGCCTAATCTGATGCGTGAACTTCCAGATATGATTAATGTGAATTAGTTTATTTATAATTATTTACAGATGAGAAGGCTCTTCACGACGAAGAGCTTTTTTTATCGCATTAAAAATGAAACATACTAACAAAATGACTTTGGTCGTATTTGTAATAGCACTTATTTTCAGTGCGGGATTTTATTACTTTAAGCAAATACCGGAAAGTCCTGTCGCCAGCTGGCACATGATCAACGTCAATTCAGGAAAGCTACAGGGCGATGCAAATCTTCTTATTGTCGGTGATGAAACAGTAATGATCGATGCAGGTTATGCAAGCGAAGCCAGGAAAGCTGTCATCCCTTATTTAAAGAAACTAGGAATCAAAAAAATCGACCATTTCTTTATTACACACCCTCACAAGGATCATTACGAAGGTTTGGCGATAATTCTGGATGCTGGTATATCAATCAAAAATCTTTATTACAAAGTTCCGGCTTCGGATATCAGGGACTGTTGTTATAATAAGGCGAACTTCCTGAAATTTATCCGCTACGCAGAAGAACGGGGTGCGAAACTTGTTCAGCCGCAAGCTGGGTTCAGGCTGAGTTTGCCTCAGGGGTCTACGCTGGAACTGTTGCATGCTCAAGAGGGCAACCTTCCTGATGTAAAATTCGATGTGAATGACCTGTCCATGATTATGAAGTGGCACGTCAATGGATTAACTGTTCTTTTCCCAGGGGACCTGAATATGAGTCTTGGCGGTATATTATCTGCTGATAAGCGCATGCAGTCAGATTTCCTGAAAATGCCACATCACGGTGCGGAAAGCCTTGCGCCGAATTCTTTTTTTAACACAGTTAAACCATCGGCTGTTCTTGTGCCCGGCCCGGATTGGGTCTGGTGTAGTGAGCGTGGGGCACGGCCAGGGAAATGGACAATAAAAAGAAAAGTTCCGACCTGGGTGAATGGGATAAATGGCAATATAAAGGTTGAGTTTAACGGGGATGGTGCCGTCATAACGCCTGAAAGAACAGATGGTAGATGTAAACTCAAAGCATTTGGCGTAGTGTTGATCAAAAATAAAAATCGTTGAAAGTTCAATAATTTATGTAGTATGGTAGTTCACTTATCTGAAACGTCTATATACCTTCAAACAGCAAAGGAGAAACAAGGATGTATAAGTATATATTAGGTATTATTTTTCTGGTTTTAGTTTTACCCGCATCTGCCGATAACGGCCTGGTAAAGATCAAGAGTGCTAATAATGTAACTACTACGACTGATAAGCTGGTCAAAGCGCTGAAAGGCAAGGGCATGACAGTGTTTGATGTTATTGATCATGCGAAGGGTGCGGCGGGTGTAGGTATTGAACTGCTGCCAACAACACTGGTGATCTTCGGCAACCCAAAAGTGGGTACACCGTTAATGAAATGTTCGCGTACTGAAGCGATTGATCTGCCACAGAAGATGCTGATCTGGAAAGATGATTCAGGACAAACCTGGCTGGCCTATAATGATCCTGTCTACATGGCGAAGAGACATGGTGTTACGGGTTGTGATGATACGATCAAAAAGATTACAGGCGTGTTGGGTAAGTTTTCAGGGGTGGCGACAGCACCATAACCCCTGGTTTTACTGCGTGTCCCAAATCTATCTTTTCAATAAACCCTTTGGTGTACTGACGCAGTTTACCGACGGTGATGGTCGACCGGTACTGGCTGATTATATCAATGTCCCCGCTATCTATCCCGCCGGTCGTCTTGATAAGGACTCAGAAGGACTTCTGTTGCTGACGGATGACGGCAAACTACAGCAGGCGGTATCCGACCCTGCATTCAAATTGCCCAAGACCTATCATGTACAGGTGGAAGGGGTGCCTGATGATGAAGCACTGGAAAGCCTGAGCCAGGGCATTGAGTTAAACGACGGCATAACGAAGCCTGCAATGGTGAACAGAATAGAAGGTGAGCCAGCCCGTTTGTGGCCAAGAAATCCCCCTATACGGGTTCGTGCCAGTATCCCGGACTGCTGGCTGGAGATTATTATACGAGAAGGCCGCAACAGACAGGTGCGACGGATGACAGCGGCAGCAGGTTATCCGACTCTACGTTTGATCAGGTATGCGATTGGTGAGTTCAGAATTGATGGCATATTGCCGGGCGAGCTAAAACAGATATCGGATGAACAGGTGAAAAAATTTGTATCAGGGTTGCCAAAGAGCGTCAGTAGCCGGGGGCGGGTAAGCTAATAGTTTTATGATTTACGCATTATGATTTACGTAAAACCTAACTCGTAAAACGTAAAACGTTCTTCTAATGTTTTCGTCCTTCAGGACTATTCCACTCCGTAATAAGGTAATCAAATCGCCGAATACTGATCAATAAATGCCTGGCATTTATTCCGGCTTCTTTGAAATAGTATTCCGCAATAGGATGAATATCGCTCTTTTCCGGGACGCTATCACGGGTCAGTATCATCTGATGGCAGCGTGGCAGGAGCACCCATTGCAGCCATTGCGGTAATCGGAGAGTGTCATAGCAAAACGGTATCGGACTTTGCAGATCCTGTAAAGGAGGTTGCTCTTCTTCCCATAGGCCAAGTGACTGTAGCTCATCTTCTATGTGTTTTAGCGTGTGCTCCAGGTGTTTCATGGTTCATAGTTTCAAGTCTCAGGCTTCAAGTGTCAAGATCTAAGTTTAAAGCTCTTCAGTAAAACTCTGTGAACTTCTGCGTCCTCTGCAGTTAAAAGGTATTTGTGTTTGTGGTTGTTGATACCCTTGAAACCTGACACCTGAAATTAAATCCACTTGACCCTCAGGGCCGGCATTGGTAGGCTGCGATTTCGTTCAGCAGGATGGCTGGGCGTTTATAACCAATCATATGGAGATGAATAATGAAAATACCAACCTTCTTAGCTTCAAACTCGTCCGCAATTCGTAAGACAGTACTCATATTTGCAGCAGCAGGACTGATTTCCATTAGTCAGCTTTCCTCTGCAGCCAGCACATGTAAAGGGCTTCAGCAGGATGCCTGCAGCAGAGACAATAGTTGTAGCTGGATCAAAAGCTATAGCACCAAAAGCGGCAAGACGATCAAAGCCTATTGCCGGAATAAACCAAAACCTGCTTCTAAAAAGGCCATCCCTGATAGTGGTTCTGCTACTAAAGGGGATAAGAAAGACTGATTTTTAAAAGCCAGGGTACAGGCCCTGGCTTATACACATAGACTTCAGGGCACCTCGTGGTATCAAGTTTCAAGATTCAGGATCCAGGAGTAAAAACAAACACAAACACCTTTTAACCGCAGAGGACGCAGAGATTCGCAGAGAGTTGTTGTGTTGTTTCAAGCTTTGCGTTCTCTGCGTCCTCCGCGGATAATAAGCTTTTGGATCTTGACACTTGAAACTTGAAGCTTGACACTCCGTGTCATGTATATACCCCACGAAAATGGCAGTGCATTACGGATAGCATTGGGAGTAGCCAGTTTTATCATTATTGTTGCCGGTATGAAAGCCGCGGCAACGCTTATTGTGCCATTTCTGCTATCCGGGTTTATAGCGATAATTTGTGCACCGGCAATCAACTCACTAAAAAGTCGGGGCCTGCCGATGTGGTTGGCTCTAACCATTGTGGTCATCCTTATCGGTCTTGCGGGCACAGTTTTTATATCCATTCTGGGGGGGTCAATTCACAAATTCTCCACCCAGTTACCTGAATATCAAAGCAGGCTTCAAGGTGATATTAGTAAACTTTCAGTTTGGCTAAATGCTCGAGGTATCACCTGGCTCGGTGACGAGGTGAGGCAATATATTAACCCCAGTATTGCGCTTAGTTATGTGGGTAAAGTTTTTAATGGGCTGGGTAATTTGCTGGCAAATGGATTTTTGATATTTCTGACTGTGATATTTTTGCTCTTTGAAGGAGTGGCCATTAAAAACAAGATGCAGATAATTTCAGGTGACACAGAGGAGTCACAGACTAATCAAATTTCCGGTTTCCTGGAAAGTGTCAATAAATATATGGCCATCAAAAGCCTGACCAGCCTGGCTACCGGCGTACTTATTGCGATCTGGCTATGGGTATTCGATATTGAATATTCATTATTATGGGGGTTGCTGGCTTTTATACTCAATTATATTCCTAATATAGGCTCCATCATCGCTGCGGTTCCTGCTGTAATACTGACACTCGTTACTGCTGGCCCACTGGCCGCTCTTTGGGTGATCGCCGGTTATTTACTGGTTAATATTTTGATCGGAAATATTATAGAACCGAAGTTTCTCGGTGATCGGCTGGGACTTTCTACTTTGGTGGTGTTTCTTTCACTTGTTTTCTGGGGCTGGATCCTTGGCACGACGGGAATGTTTTTGTCTGTGCCACTGACAATGGTGATCAAGCTGGGTCTGGACTCACGTCCTGAGACGAAGTGGATCGCAGTGCTGCTGGGTTCGGGTAAACCTCCTGAAACTCTGGTTAAAGTTTAAGGGGGAAAGGAACTTCAAAGGAGTAAACCGCTTTATTTGGTGACCTGTTTGCACTTACCTCTTTAACCTTTCACCCTGAATCTAACCTGACCGGCAGCCTCCGTGCACCCCATGTCCCCGGCGGCCCGTCAAACACACCTGGAATTTGTGTGCCACAGCTCTGGCAATGTCCACTTTTATCCAGGTGCCAGTCACCCAGCTGATACTGGTTGCGCTCAATGACTTTTACACCACAGTTATGACAATAGGTACTACCACTGGCGGTATCACTGATGTTGCCTGTATAGGCGTAGTGCACACCATTTTCCATAGCAATTCGTCTTGCTTTTATAAGGGTTAACTCGGGTGTGGCAGGAATATCCTGCATCTTCCAGTCAGGGTGAAAAGCAGAAAAGTGCATGGGGACATTATGTCCCAGATGCTCGACCACCCATTTAGTCATGCGGTCGATTTCTTCATCGGAATCATTCTTGCCCGGGATTAGCAGGCTGGTCGTTTCCAGCCATGTGTTGGTATGATGCCTGACGTATTCGAGCGTCTCCAGAATTTTTTCCAGTTCAGCACCGCACAGGCTTTTATAGAAACTATCCGTGAAAGCCTTGAGGTCTATATTGGCGGCATCCATATATCGGAAGAACTCAGCACGCGGTTCAGGCATGATGTAACCCGCCGTGACAGCAACCGTCAGGATACCCAGTTCATGACAGGCCTGTGCGATATCAATGGCATACTCATGAAAAATAACCGGGTCATTATAAGTGAAAGCGACGCTACGGCAACCCAGTTGCTGTGCCGATTGAGCAATTTTTTCTGGTGATGCGGCATCGGCCAGGGTATCCATTTCGCGAGACTTGCTCATGTCCCAGTTCTGGCAGAACTTACAGGCCAGATTGCAGCCGGCAGTACCAAAGGAAAGCACACTGGTACCGGGCAGAAAGTGATTAAGAGGCTTTTTCTCGATCGGGTCTACACAAAAACCACTTGAACGTCCATAGGTGGTTAGTACGATGGCGTCATTTTCCCGCGCACGAACAAAACACAGGCCGCGTTGACCCTCTTTCAGACGGCATAAACGCGGACACAGGTCGCATTGTATTCGACCGTCGTCCGTTTTGTGCCAGTAACGGGTCGGGTGGAGGCTGCTGGTGATTGTATTTGTCATACTCAATAGAGCTTCCTGATTTGATATTTATTTTAGATGGTGTTTTATGGGGCTATTACAATACCATTTTATACTTTACTAAATGTTTTGCACTTTAGCATATGAGGGATGAAAGGTAGAAGAAGGGGGCAGGCATGCGGGCATCCTTTCTTTGGATTACTTTTCTTTAGACAAGTGAAGATAAAGTGACTCGCCCATGAAGGGCGAAAAGCACTGCAAATTAACAGAAAAACAAATAAAAAGAAATCACATTGCCCCTCCACACCCAGATGATACAATTACCCACAGCACCAACTATCGATAGATCGTGGAAAGTGAATCATGCTCACAAGAGAACCTGCCGTCGCCGGCACATTTTATCCTGCTGACCCTGACGTACTGCGGCAAACGGTCTGTGAGTTGTTAGAGAAGGCGGGATCTAAGGATAGGCCATCGGCTTCGATTAAGGCGATGATTGTACCTCACGCAGGCTATATCTATTCGGGTGAGCTGGCCGCGCAGGCATACGCTTCTTTAAGTATGGTTAGCGAGAAAATCAAAACGGTTGTCCTGCTCGGTCCCGCGCATAAGGTTTATTTCCGTGGGATTGCCACCCCTGCGGCCGATGAATTCAAAACGCCACTGGGGACGATCCCGATTGATCAAAATGCTGTCGAGGGAGTATTGGGAAAATTTCCGTTTGTTCAGCGTTTGCCACAATCACACCGTGATGAACATAGTCTGGAAGTGCAGCTACCTTTTCTGCAGGAAGTGTTGGAAGATTTTTATCTGATTCCATTGCTGGTCGGCGATTCACGGCCAGACCAGGTGGATAAAGTGATTGACTATTTATGGGGTGATAATAGTACCTTGATTGTCATTAGTTCTGATCTGAGTCATTTTTATGATTATGCTACTGCACGATCTATGGATAGTCAGACAGCGAATGCTATCGAAACCCTGCAACCACAGGCATTGGATGGAGAGTTTGCCTGTGGTTTTCTGCCTGTTTCAGGAATGTTGTTAGCCGCCCGTCGGCGGCAGATGTGGCCTGAGCGGGTGGGACTATGTAATTCCGGCGATACTTCTGGAGACAAAAGCAGGGTGGTTGGTTACGGAGCATGGCTGTTTCAGGAAAAGGGTGTACCACAGCAGGTGTTGTCAGATGAGCAAAAAGACAGCCTGAAAAAACTGTCCCTGGCATCAATCCGTCATGGGCTAAAGACAGGGGAGCCACTTTCTGTGGATGATTACATCGTTGAAAATGATACTGGGGAAAACCTGCCTGATTATCAGGCTGCTTCCTTTGTCACACTGAAGAAGAATGGCCAGCTGCGAGGGTGTGTCGGTAGCCTCACTGCCTGTCGGTCCCTGTCTGAAGATGTCGCCGAAAATGCTTTTGCTGCTGCATTCCGTGACCATCGATTTAACACATTAACAGAAGATGAACTGGCTGAAATCGAGATATCCATCTCGGTTCTGAGCACGCCGGAGCTGATGGTGTTTACCTCTGAACAGGAGTTGCTTTCTCAACTACAGCCGGGTGTGGATGGTATAATATTAACAGAAGGTAGAAATCGTGGGACATTCCTGCCATCGGTGTGGGAACATTACCCTCAACCCGCATCATTTTTGTCTCACCTGAAAATGAAAGCAGGTTTGCCTGCTGATTACTGGTCAGACACCATGAAAGTTGAGCGATATAACACCGTTTCCTGGTAGAAAATGGTGTATCTCAGACAACCCTAAAGAAGAAGCACTATGGCCTTAACAAAAAAAGTAGAACACAGCGTGATACCGATAAAGGACTTTTCATCCTGTGCATTCTGTTTCGTAAGGCGCCTGTGCTTACCAGTTTCTGTCGACAAGGAGGAGATCAATTTAATTGATGAGCTGGTTACTGGCCGACCACAGCTGAAAAAGAGTGATTACCTTTTTCATTCTGGCGATAAATTCCAGTCGCTATATGCTCTTAAATCAGGTGCCATCAAAACCTATGGCAGCACGCGCGATGGACGGGAGCAGATCACCGGTTTCCATTTCGCCGGGGAGTTAATCGGTCTCGATGCTATTGGCAACAACATGCACAATTGTAATGCGGTAGCACTGGAAAAAACGGTAGTTTGCGAATTACCTTACAAAAATATTGAAAATATCAGCCTGCAAGTTCCCAGCATACAACAGGAAATCACTCGCCTGATGAGCCTGGAAATACACAATGATGAGGAAATGCTAATGGCCATCGGCAGTATGCGTGCCGAACAGCGGGTGGCTTGTTTTTTGTTCAGTCTGTATCGGCGCTTGGCGCTGACAAATAAAGAGAAAAGCATGTTCAGGTTGTCAATGACGCGTGAAGACATTGGCAATTATCTTGGACTGTCACTGGAGACCGTCAGCCGCCGCATGAGTAGTTTGCACGAAGAGGGAGTTATAGAAGTAGAAAATCGATTGATTAAATTAAAAGACTTAGACAGGTTACAGGTACTTTGCGTATGAACAGGAAGGGCAGAGAATGCAGGGCAGCCCGTCGAAGAAAATTGAACAATGCAGAACAAAAGTGATGATTTTGTAGTCCCTGAGCCTCCCCGACTTGATCGTGCTGTTATTGACGAGTGGTTGGCACATTTTCCGGAATTAAACGGTCTGGATGATCCGGTTTGGTATAAAGTGCTGGATTCAGCACGCCCGGTGGAGATTCCGGCGGGTACAACAGTGTTTCGCGATGGCGACGGTTGTCAGAATTATATGTTCGTCATTGAAGGGTCTGTCAGGGTTCAGAAAATGGCAGAAAATGGACGCGAAATCGTACTCTATAGAGTCAGTGCCGGTGAGGCCTGCATACTGACAACCTCCTGCCTGCTTAGTCACCAGCGCTACCCTGCTGAAGGTATAACTGAAACGGATATACGGGCCATCAGTATCCCGGTAGCCCGTTTTGATGAAGGGGTAGCCGGATCCGCGGGTTTCCGCGCCTTTGTTTTCTCCAGTTACGGCCAGCGTATCACCGATTTAATACTGCTGGTAGAAGACGTTGCCTTCGGGCGCATGGATATACGGCTGGGGCAGTATCTACTGGATGCGGTAGATGATGAGGGTAATGTGGCCGGTACCCATCATGCAATGGCGGCTGAACTTGGTACCGCACGGGAAGTAGTAAGTCGCCAGCTGAAGGAATTTGAGCGCCGCGGCTGGTTAAAGCTGGGGCGGGGCGTGATAAAGGTTTCTGACCTGGCAGCCCTCAAAAAACACCTGTCTACACCCCTCTAGGGAACCTCTGATTAATTCTGGACGAAGTAGATTGCGATCTAAAATATTCAGGTTTGAGGCGTAAATCGCACGTAATAGCTAGCTATTGCGAAGGTTTGCAACGAAAAAACTGGATATTTTAGGCGTAAGATACGAGTTCATGAATTGATCAGAGGTTCCCTAGTAATAGAGTCCTATAATTGTTTGACGTTTTAGCGTGACGAGAAGCCATTAGCTGCAAGGCGTGTTCCGCAGAGAATGGCTAGCCCTTTTCAGGGCACTAGATCAAAGCTTCTGTGACCTAGTCACATACGGTTATCTGCAACTCTGCAATAATAACCCTGCTGCAACAAGACTGTAAGATCTTTTCAGCAGCATTGACCCCGCATTCTCCCAGGAGTGTATTCACAAACATTGCCAGTCTTGTTTGGCTGGCTGATTTTCAGGAGTGATGAATATGACTATCGATAGACTGGTTTTTGCCTTTGCAGGCGCAGTGGTCCTTATTAGTATCGTATTAACCCAGTATCACAACCCAAATTGGGTGTGGTTAACGGTGTTTGTTGGTGCAAATCTATTTCAATCAGCATTTACTCGCTTCTGTCCATTGGCTACAATACTGAAAGCAATAGGCACCAAGCCTGGAAATGCTTTCTGAATTCTTAATGAATATTTGGGCCGGAGGCCAGAGGAAGGTGTCGCATGCGACGCCTTTTTTCATTTCTGTATTTTTTTATTTTTACATCGCGGTGAAAGGAGTATGTATATGACAACGATTAATATCAGCAACATGAAGTGTAATGGCTGCGTTACCAATGCGAAAAAAGCACTGGAAGACCTGCCTGGACTGGAGAGTGTAGAGGTTGATCTCCAGCAGGCCAACGCCGTGTTGACTGGGAATTTTAACCTCGACGATGCATTGCAGCGTCTGACTGAGGCCGGCTACCCGGCAGAGAGAGCGGATTAATGTCTGAAGAAAGTTATCGCCTGTCCGTGACCGGCATGTCATGCGCTGGTTGTGTCGGTGCGGTTGAAGGGGCCCTGTCTGCGGTACCGGGTGTTGCGCAGGCTTCAGTTAATTTCGCAGAACACACAGCCAGCTATACAGGTGAGGCCTTAGTAGAGGATGTTGTTGAGGCCATTAAAGCTGCGGGCTACGGTGCTGCAGTCATGCGCGGTGTTGCTGACGAAGAGGAAAAAGAGGCCGCTGAGCTAGATTTTTATCACAGCCTGTTGAAGAAGACGGTGGTGGCAGGCGTCGTTGGTTTCCCTTTATTTCTGGCTGGCCTGCTCGACTGGCTGCCGCCGGTCACCACATCGGGTGGACAGATTTTCTGGATAATCACCGGCCTGGTGACGCTGGCTGTTTTTATCTATTCAGGGGGCCACTTTTTTTCCGGGGCACTGAGCACCATTCGCCACCATAATGCCAATATGGATACCCTGATCGCCCTGGGTACCGGGTCGGCCTGGTTATTTTCGATGGCAGTTGTATTGTTCCCCAATATTGTTCCCAGCCTGGCACAGCATGCCTATTTTGAGGCTGCGCTGGTGATTATCTCGCTGGTGAATCTTGGCAATGCACTGGAGATGCGCGCCAGAGGCAAAACTTCTGAGGCAATCAAACGTTTAATTGGCATGCAGCCCCGTACGGCACGTGTTGTTCGAGACGGCAAAGAAGTCGATATCCCCATCAATGATGTCGGTCTGGACGAGACCGTGCGTGTTCGTCCCGGTGAAAAAATTCCAGTCGATGGTGAGATTATCGAAGGCAGTTCTACCATTGATGAGTCGATGCTGACAGGGGAGCCGATGCCAGTTTCCCGCAAAATCGGTGACACCGTCATTGGCGGTACATTGAATAAAAGTGGCAGTTTTTTGTTCAAGGCCAGCCACATAGGCAGTGAAACTGTGCTTGCCCGGATCATTGAGCTGGTCAGGGATGCGCAGAATACGAAGCCGGCCATAGGTCGCCTGGTTGATCGTATTGCTGGCCTTTTTGTTCCTACAGTCCTGATCATTGCTATAGTGACATTTCTTATATGGTTCGACATCGGTCCCGACCCAAGACTGGCCTACGCTCTGGTTACTATGATGACTATACTTATCATAGCCTGTCCCTGTGCACTGGGTCTGGCTACGCCTATTTCGATTATGGCCGGCATTGGTAAGGCTGCTGAGAACGGTATATTGATACGCAATGGTGAGGCGCTGCAGCTGGCGGGGAAGCTGACGGTTGTGGTGCTTGATAAGACCGGCACGATCACAGAAGGCAGGCCGGAAGTCAGTACAATTCATGTGTTAGCTGCAAGAGATGAGCAGGAGCTGTTGTCTCTTGCTGCTGGTATGGAAAAGCAGTCTGAACATCCGCTAGCAGAAGCCGTAATGGAAGCAGCAAAAAAACAGGGCGTTCCTGTTTTCGATGTTGAGCAATTTGAGGCAGTGTCGGGACAGGGGGTAATGGCGATTTACCAGGGCGAAAAAGTACTGCTCGGTAATGAGCGCTTCATGCGAGAGCATGCAGTGGATGTTGGTGTGCTGAACGAATTGCTGGCAAAGTCTGACAACCCCACTGCAACACCTGTATTGCTGGCACATGCTGGTGTTCTTGCGGGCGTGCTGCTGATTGAAGATCAGATCAAGCAGGATTCTGCGGCCACTATTCAGGCTCTGCATCGGCTCAAAATTCGCACGGTCATGTTGAGTGGCGATCGACGGGCATCGGCCGAGGCCATAGCTGCCCTCGTCGGCATTGATGATGTCGTTGCCGAAGTGATGCCTGAGGAAAAGGAGCAGCTAATCCGTAAATTACAGGCTGAAGGTGAAAAGGTCGCCATGGTCGGCGATGGCCTGAATGATGCTCCCTCGCTGGCCCGCGCCGATGTCGGTTTTGCTGTTGGTAGCGGCACGGATGTGGCCATAGAAAGCGCCGATATCACACTGATGGGTGGCTCCATCCGTGGTGTTCCTATAGCTATAGAGCTGTCCCGCGCGACAGTAAAAAATATCTGGCAGAATTTGTTTGGCGCCTTTGTCTACAATACAGTCGGCATTCCTGTTGCTGCAGGTATACTCTATCCGGTTAGCGGCCTGCTGCTTAACCCTATCCTGGCTGGTGCAGCGATGGCTATGTCATCAGTAACCGTCGTTACAAATGCCAACCGCCTACGTTTTTGGAAACCGGGGAAATAACAATGACATTTTTGGTAAATATTGCGGGATTATTTGTGATCACGCTGGTTGTCTGGTGGTTCTGGTTGGGCAAGTCATGATGCTGTCTTTTTTTGATCCGTAACACCTTATCACTACTGAGAGGACGCAGGGTCACTGAGTTTTTTGGGTTTATAATTTTCAGTCATAGCGTTCAGTGATGGCTACGGTATTGAGTTCATGGAATTTATTTTGCGTATATTGACGTCCTTTTATTCTCTGTGATTCCCCTGTCCTTTGTGGTAAATAGTTTTTTCTTGAGGTTATGAAATGAGTTGGTGGGGAAAACTGGTCGGTGGTACCTTTGGTTTTATGGTCGGTGGGCCGTTGGGTGCATTGATTGGGGCGGCGATTGGCCACAATTTTGACTCAGGCCTGAAGCTGCAGGCCAGTGGTTCGCCAGGTGATCAGGAACGCGTGCAAACTGCTTTCTTTACCGCAACCTTTTCCGTCATGGGTCATATCGCGAAGGCGGATGGTTATGTCTCAAAAGATGAAATTGCCAATGCCCGACAGGTGATGGCATCAATGGGACTAGATGCAGAGATGCAGAAGGTGGCTATAAACCTGTTTCAACAGGGTAAGGCCCGAGACTTCCCTCTTGATACCATTCTCGAGCAGTTTCGCCAGGAATGCCGTCGCCGCCAGAACCTGATTCGCCTCTTTATAGAGATCCAGTTACAGGCTGCCTATGCTGATGGTGTGATGCACCCGAAAGAGCGCGCTGTGCTTCTGCACATCTGTCGTCGACTGGGTATATCTCCAGATGAGTTTGATGTGCTGGCAGGTGCAGCTGGTGCCGAAAGAAGTTATGGCGGGGTTGCTGGCCGCAACCGCATGAGCCTGGACGACGCTTACGCCATACTCGAAATTAACCGTAGCAGCAATGACCGTGAAATCAAAAAAGCCTATCGTAGAATGATGTCGCGTCATCACCCGGATAAACTGGTCGCCAGGGGTTTGCCGGAAGAGATGATGAAGATTGCGACAGAAAAAACACAGGAGATCCAGGCCGCCTACGAAGTGATAAAAAAGTCACGATAGGCCCACTTCAACATTTTCTTCCCCCACATTAATCCTGATATCAGATCATACTGGAAAATTCTATGACTCTCGCCGAATTTGAAAATTATGCACTGAACATAACAGTGACGATCTTTATTCTCTGGATGGCCGCTATCATCTGGAAGCTGGGCAAGGAGTCTGGCGGAGGGAAATGGGCCTATATCGCTTTATCTCTTGCGCTCGGGCTAGGCTTTGTTGGTTTTATTGCGAAGATTATATTGGTTGAATTTGTGCTGGATATTAAATGACGGCGTAGTTTTCGGTGTTCAGTGTTCAGTTTTAAGGGGAATGAGGGCGCGCCTCCCACAAAGTTTCACATATACTACTGAATACTGAATACTGAATACTGAATACTGAATACTGAATACTGAACCCATGCCATCTCAACCAACATCCGAAAGTATTAATGCGACTATCAGTACTGAAGAGTTGCGCCGTATTGAAGAAATGGCGGCACAGGTCTCCTGCCCGCTGCCTATCAGTGATGATGAAAAGGCAGGCCTGATGGCTGAGATTCCCAGGCTACTGGAGCAGCAGGATGCAGTACTGGTTGCGCATTACTATGTTGATGATGGCCTGCAGGAACTGGCGCTAAAAACAGGCGGCCATGTTGCTGATTCGTTAGACATGGCGCGTTTTGGTCACGATCATCCGGCACATACACTGATCGTTGCCGGTGTGCGGTTTATGGGCGAAACGGCGAAAATACTTAACCCGGAAAAACGGGTGCTGATGGTTGAGGATGAGGCGACTTGCTCACTTGATCTATCCTGTCCGATTGATCGCTTCAGCCAGTTCTGCGATGCACACCCTGGCCGCAAGGTGGTGGTGTATGCCAACACCAGTGCTGAAATCAAGGCACGTTCAGACTGGGTTGTTACATCCGGTATTGCGCTGGATATTGTTAGTCATTTGCACGATCAGGGTGAAAGAATAATCTGGGCACCTGATCGCCATCTGGGTGATTATATTCAGTATCAGACGGGTGCCGACATGTTGCTGTGGGGTGGTGTCTGCGTGGTACACGACGAATATCGCAGTAAAGAATTAAAGAAGATGAAGAAGCAGTTTCCGGACGCCATGGTGCTGGCGCATCCAGAAGCCCCGCGTTCAGTCATACAGTTGGCCGATGTGGTCGGTTCCACGACCGCGTTGATCAATGCAGTGCAGCAAAGTGATGCAAAACGCTTTATCGTCGCCACGGATCGTGGCATCTTTTACAAAATGCGTTCTGTCGCCGGTGATAAAGAGCTATTCGAGGCCCCCACTGCAGGAAAAGGAGCAAGCTGTGTTTCCTGTGGACATTGTCCATGGATGGCTATCAATACCCTGCATAAATTACGCGAAATACTTCTAAAAGGTGGTAAGTCTATTGAAATAGACGATAAAATCGTCGAAAAAGCACTTATCCCTATACAGCGCATGCTTGATTTTGCAGATCAACGTGAAGTGGATATGAAGATGCGCGGGGATGCCTGACAGCTCCTCTGGTCATATAGGCGGCCTTAATTCTGTTATAATTTCCGTTTGGGTGAACCCGTTCACACTATTTTTGGACCCATTAGCTGGAAAGGCTTGCGTTTGAGAGAGGAGCGTATCAGATGGCAGAAAAGAAAGAAACAGTGACAATTACTGATAATCGAACCGGTAACAAAGTTGATCTGCCTGTCAAAACAGGGACACATGGGCCGGATGTTTTTGATATACGTAAGATGTATTCCAGCCTTGGCATGTTTACCTATGATCCGGGTTTTGTCTCGACTGCTACCTGCAGCAGTTACATAACTTATATCGATGGTGATGAAGGTATATTGCTGTATCGTGGTTACCCGATTGAACAGCTTGCAGAAAAGAGTAGTTATATTGAGGTCTGCTATCTGCTGTTAAATGGCGAACTTCCTTCTAAGATACAGCTCGATAACTTCTCTGCCAACATCATCCGTCATACTATGGTGCATGAAGGCATGCGTCGTTTCTACAGCGGCTTTCGTCATGATGCCCACCCGATGGCATTTATGCTGGGCTCTGTTGGTGCCATGTCTTCTTTTTATCATGACTCGACTGATGTCACGAACCCACGTCATCGTGAAATTTCTGCCCATAGACTAATCGCTAAAATGCCGACTCTGGCGGCAGACAGCTACAAATACTCGATGGGGTTACCGTTCAATTTCCCAAAGAATAAACTGGATTATTCTGAAAATTTTCTGCATATGATGTTCGCCCTGCCGACAGAAGAGTATGTAGTCAATCCAGTTCATGCACGAGCATTGAATCTTATATTGATCCTGCATGCAGATCATGAGCAGAATGCCAGTACCTCTTCGGTCAGGTTGGCCAGCTCATCTGGTGCAAATCCTTTCGCCAGTATTTGTGCCGGCATCGCATCGCTGTGGGGGCCGTCACACGGCGGCGCGAATGAGGCGGTAATCAGGACACTTGAGGAGATAGGTGAAGCAAAAAATATTTCTAAATTTGTTGCGCGTGCAAAGGACAAGGATGATGACTACCGCTTGATGGGCTTTGGCCATCGAATTTATAAAAACTTCGATCCGCGTGCCATGCTGATTAGAAATGCCTGTCACGATTTACTCGAAGATATGGGTGACCACAACGACCCGTTGTTTGAGATAGCACTGGAGCTTGAACGCATTGCACTGGAAGATGATTATTTCAAGGAACGAAAACTCTACCCGAACGTTGATTTTTACTCCGGTATCATCATGCGTGCTATGGGTATACCGATAAACATGTTCACCGTAGTCTTCGCCATGGCGCGTACCGTCGGCTGGATTGCGCAGTGGATGGAAATGATGGATGACCCGGAGCAGCGCATCGGGCGCCCTCGTCAATTATTTGTCGGTAAGGCCCGAAGAGATTACGTGTCTCTTGAAGACAGAGATTGAATAGCGCTGTCGGAGGCTGGAGTATGGGGCCGAACTTGCTGATGGAAATTGGCAGCGGGTTATTCACTGAAGGTATTTCGTATCAGGTATTACACTTTACGGAAATTCAAAACCCATAACCTGTATCCTATAACCCGTAATCCATTATCCGTAACCCGTAAAACGTAAAATCTGAATATTCCCCACAGTTGATACACAAAAAAACAGGGAAAATGAACAACAGATAACCTCTATTCTTCAACAGGGAATCGATGCCGGTGAATTTCAAATTGATAATATTGCAGAGTCTGCTTCGGCTGTTGCCAAAGCAACAATCATGTTTTCAACACCGTATTTTATGCAGCTTTTTCCCATCGAAGAATTTGAAAAAATGGCAGTCAATGTAGTAAGCCTGATACTTACTGGATTGAAAAAGAAATAAGGATAAAAACAAAGGTTAGCTTGATGAAAAATTTTGAGAGGATTTTTGCTGAGTGGGTTTTAAAGTTTCGCTGGCTGATAATCTTTTTCAGTTTTCTGCTGGTCGGTATTCTCGCGAGTGGCGGAAAAAACCTCTCAATGACAACGAATTACCGGGTGTTTTTCAGTGCGGATAATCCACAGCGTATTGCTTTTGAGGCGCTGGAAAACACCTATTCCAAAAACGATAATATTATGTTCGTGCTGGCGCCGAAAGAAGGTGAAGTCTTTACCAAAGAAGTATTGACTGCAGTAGCTGAATTGACGGAAAAGGCCTGGCAGGTGCCCTATTCGTCGCGTGTTGATTCGGTAACCAATTTTCAGTATACAGAAGCAGAAGGTGACGATCTGATGGTCGCTGACCTGGTCGAAGATACCGGTGCACTGGATCAGAATGAATTGCAAAGAGTCAAAAGAATCGCCCTTGCAGAACCATTACTGGTACGGCGTTTGATATCGGAAAGTGGTCACGTCACTGCAGTCAATGTAACACTACAATTGCCGGGCATTAATGAAGCCGCTGAGACTCCGGAAGCCGTTGCTTATGCACGCAAAATTGCCGCTGAGATAGAAGCAAAGTATCCCTTCCTGAAGATATATATGACTGGTATGGTCATAATGAACAATGCCTTTTCTGAGGCATCTATTCACGATATGCAAACCCTGGTGCCACTAAGTTTTGGTATTATGATGCTGGTGTTATTGCTGATGATACGTGGCTTTGCCGGTACGGTGATGACCATGGTTGTGATAGTCATGTCCATCATTTCGGCGATGGGTGCTGGGGGGTATCTTGGGTACCCGATTACACCACCAAGCGCATCGGCACCGACGATTATTTTAACCGTGGCAATCGCCAACTCAGTTCATGTGCTAGTAACTTTTTACCACCATATGCGCGAGGGGATGGAGAAGAAACACGCCCTGACCGAAAGCCTGAGAATTAATCTGCAGCCTGTTTTTCTGACCAGTATAACGACGGCAATTGGTTTTCTTTCTATGAATTTTTCAGATGTGCCACCTTTTAACCACCTGGGTAATTTTGTTGCTATCGGTGTATTGATGTCATTCCTGCTTGCTGTCACATTCCTGCCTGCGGTATTAAGTCTGCTTCCGGTAAGGGTGCACAAACAGCATGAAAAAGGGGATCGTTTGATGATCTGGATTGGTGATTTTGTCGTCAACCATCGTCATAAAATTCTACCTTCCATGGTTGGGCTGGTATTGATACTCATTGCCTTTATACCACGTAATGAATTGAATGATGTGTTCCTTGAGTATTTTGATGAATCCATTCCCTTTCGTGCTGCAACAGACTTTACAGTAAACAACCTTACCGGTATGTACATCATGGAATTTTCCATTGAGTCTGGGCAGCCAGGTGGAATCAGTCAGCCGGAATTCCTACAGGAGCTGGAAGATTTTGCCAACTGGTTCAGGCAGCAGCCTGAAACGATACACGTCAATGTCCTTACTGATATTATGAAGCGCCTGAACAAGAATATGCATGGCGATAATAAGGAAATGTATCGTTTGCCAGACGAACGAAATCTCGCTGCGCAGTATTTATTAATGTATGAAATGTCACTGCCCTACGGGCTGGACCTTAATAATCAGATCAATGTCGATAAATCAGCAACACGGATGGTCGTCACATTTAAAACACTGTCGACCAATGAAATGCTGGACCTTGAGAAGCGATCCGACCAGTGGCTGGCTGAGAATGCCCACTACATAAAGGCGGCTGCTGCCAGCGGGCCATCATTGATGTTCGCCCATATAGGAAAACGTAATATTATTAGCATGCTGATGGGCACAACGATTGCCCTGATTCTTATTTCATTTATCATGATTCTGGCTCTGCGTTCGTTCAAGCTAGGCCTGGCATCAATGGTGCCTAATCTGGTGCCGGCTGCCATGGGGTTTGGCATATGGGGCCTGCTGGTAGGCGAAGTCGGTCTGGGTTTATCAATCGTATCCAGTATGACCCTGGGTATTGTTGTTGATGATACCGTGCACTATATGACTAAATACAAACGTGCCCGTTCGGAGAAGGGCTATGATCCTGAGCAGGCAGTGCGATATGCCTTTGTCAGTGTCGGGCGAGCCATGTTGGTGACTTCAGTGGTACTTATCGTCGGTTTTCTGATTCTTGCCATGTCTTCATTTAAACTTAACTCCGGTATGGGCACCCTGACAGCGCTAATTATTTCACTGGCCTTACTCGCTGACTTCCTGCTGTTACCAACCCTGCTTATGAAAATTGAGGAAAAATCTAATGAAAAAAATACCACTGCTACTGCTTCTTCTTAGCCTGTTCATCACCCCGGCCTGGGCCATCACAGCAGAAGAAAAAGGACTTAATATCGCACAAAAAGCAGATGAACTGGATACTGGTTGGGGTGACCAGAAACAGTCTCTGGTGATGATATTGCGAAACAAACACGGGCAGGAGAGTCGCCGTCGAATTCATGGTCGAGAGCTGGAGGTGACGGGTGATGGTGATAAATCGATAATTATCTTTGATACCCCTGCTGATATTAAGGGCACTGCTTTTTTAAGCTTTACCCATGTCAATAAACCGGATGATCAGTGGCTGTACCTGCCGGCGCTGAGGCGCGTTAAACGTATTGCATCCAAAAACAAGTCTGGACCATTTATGGGCAGTGAGTTTGCCTTCGAGGATATGTCTTCTCAGGAAGTGGATAAATATACCTATAAATGGCTACGGGATGAAAAACTTGACGGTAAAGATGTTTATGTAATTGAGCGGGTGCCGGTGGATAAATATTCGGGCTATACAAGGCAGATCGTCTGGGGTGACAAGGCAATCTATCAACCGTTAAAAGTGGAATTCTATGATCGCAAGAATTCACTGCTTAAGACCTTGACACTGACCGGTTATAAACAGTACCTGAACAAATACTGGCGAGCTGATCGTATGCAAATGGTTAATCACCAGAACGGAAAAAGCACCTTGCTGATCTTTAGTGACTATAGCTTCAATAACGGGTATACCGACCGCGACTTTGACCGCAATTCATTAAAACGTGCGCGTTAGTGAAAAAATTCTGTTGCTGACCGGGTTTCTGCTGGTGATGTCATCGCCAGCACAGTCTGAGTCTGTCAGCTGGCGGGGCAATGTTACAATTCAGGAAAGGCTGTTTCTTGAGGATCCAGCTGATCCCCGGCAACATGGGAATAATTTTTCCATCGCGGCACAACCTGAAATGTATCACGAATGGGAGGGTGGTAAGCAGAACATTAGCTTTATTCCATTTGTTCGTCTGGACCAGGGGGATGACGAACGTACTCATGCCGATATCAGAGAGCTGTCATGGTCATATATTGCCAGGGACTATGAGTGGACGCTTGGCATAAGCAAGGTTTACTGGGGTGTCACCGAGGCCTGGCATATTGTCGATATAATTAATCAGACCGATCTGGTTGAAGATTTCGATCAGGAGGAAAAACTCGGTCAGCCTATGGCCAGGCTCGCTCTTATCCGTGACTGGGGTACCGTCGACTTATTTGTCCTGCCCGGTTTCCGCGAACGGACATTTGCTGGCGTTAAAGGTCGCCCCCGCATTATCCCACGTGTTGAAAAAAACCTGACTAGCTATGAATCATCACAGAAAGACAAACATGTTGACCTGGCAGCCAGGTGGTCGCATACCATCGGCGATATGGATATTGGTTTATCATGGTTTCGCGGTACCAGCAGGGAGCCACTGCTATCGCCTGCCCGGTACAATGGCGAGATCGTGCTGGCACCGTTTTACCAGATTATCAATCAGGCAGGGCTGGATATACAGCTGGCCAGGGGCAGCTGGTTGTGGAAGCTGGAGGCCATAAACCTGGATGGCAACTATGCAAAATATCGACGCGCTACAGGTGGCTTTGAATACACGTTTTATGGTGTTGCCGGTAGCGCCGATCTGGGCCTGGTGATGGAATATCTCTATGATTCACGTGGTGAACTGGCCACCACGCCATTTGAAGATGACATCATGACAGGCCTTCGACTGACTCTGAATGATGAGCAAAGCAGCGATGTGCTGCTGGGAGTAATCAAGGACCGGCACCATGACAGCTATTTGATCAGTCTGGAGGCCAATCGCAGAATTGGTAATAGCTGGAAACTCTCAATTCAGGCCAGTAAATTCCTGGTAGATAGACTGGATCAGTCGCTTAAATCTTTTGCCAAGGATGATTTCCTGCAGATTGAGCTTGGGTATTATTTTTAATTGTAGGAGTGTCGCTTACAATAAACAAAAAGGCCCGTGCGGGTAACCGCACGGGCCTTTTCGGCAATAAGAATCAGGGATTCCTATTTTTTAGCAGCGGCTGCTGGTGCTGGTGCAGCAGCAGGAGCTCGCATCATTGGAGGGCGTTGCATCATAGGGGCGCCATAGCCATAGGGAGCACCATAGCCATATGGCGCTCCATATCCACCAGAGCCATAACGGTTACCGCCGTAGTAGTTACCACGGTAATTCCCACGGTAGTCGTTATAGCCACGACCATAACCATTGCCGTAGCCTGAGCCGTAACCTGAACCATAGCCACGTCCTTTACCACGACCGTGTCCACTGCCCCTGCCTTTGAAGGTCATGTTGAATTCACCACCAACGTCGCCATTCAGGTTGCCATTACCGTAGCCACGACCCCGACCGCGTGTGTCGCCATAGCCACTGCTATTGCCATAACCGTTGCCATAGCCATTACCATAGCCATTACCATTACCATAGCCGCTACCATAGCCATTACCGTTATCATAACCGTTGCCCCAGAAGGCTGAAGATGCAGCCGACATGCTCATCAGAGCTGCAATTGATACAATTTGTACGAGTTTCATTTGAAAATCTCCAAATAATAAAATTAAAGTTGTTTGCCGGGATCCCCATAACAGATGTTTTCCCAGCGTGTCTATTACATTCTTACCATGAGGCTATAACTATATTATAAGATACTAATATAGTCAATACCCTTTATCTGAAAGATCGGCATAAAATGTCCGTCGCGCATGCCGAAAACATGTCGTTGTTTCATTTTCCCCCGGATTAAGTGACCGGAAAGGTTACAATTCACCACGGTTCAGGCAGACAGTAATCATCAAACTTACTAACCCGCACACTATACAATACAATCACATGTATGCAGTAATTATCCTCATCGTTCTAGTGGTATTGATTTTTGGCCCCCAATACTGGGTAAGTACCGTTTTAAATCATTATAACCGCAAGCCAGAACAGAATTTTACCGGTACAGGTGGGGAGCTGGCACGGCATCTGCTTGACCGGTTTGGGCTGCAGGCAGTGAAAGTGGAAATCACGGGCGAAGGTGATCACTACGACCCGATTGCAAAGTCAGTCCGTCTGGGCGAGGATCGCTTTAATGGGCAGACGCTGACAGCGATTACGATTGCCGCACATGAGGTCGGCCATGCCATTCAGGATGCCAGAAGAGAGAAGCTGTTCCAGTGGCGGGTGCGGTTTGCAAAACTGGCTGTGGGTGGGCAGAAAGTGGGTTCATTATTGTTGTTTATGGTGCCGTTGCTATCTGTCATCACACGAGTGCCCGCCGTTGGAATGATAACACTCTTAGCGGCATTTCTTGTTATGGGTATTGGCCTGCTTGTACAGTTGATCACACTGCCTGTTGAACTGGATGCCAGCTTTCAGAAGGCGCTGCCTATGCTTGAGTCGGGGTATCTGTTGCCTGAGCAATATGGACAGGCGAGAAAGATCCTGCGTGCAGCGGCCTTCACATATGTCGCTGCCTCACTGGCAGGGTTGTTGAATTTCTGGCGCTGGATGAAGGTATTTAGAAAATAATTTTTAATGGTTTACGTTTTACGATTTACGTAAAATCTAAGTCGTAAGTCTCAGGCTAAAAACAAAAAACTGAAGGGCACCTCTATTAATTCATGAATAATAGAGGTGCCCTGAATCTATACCTTCCCCTTAATTCGCATCAATATATCCTCTCTGGCGCTTTCAATAATTGAATCCTTGTCTATATTGGCCATGATCTCTTCAGTAACCTGTTTTGGGCCGCCTTCACCCCAGGATTTTCCCTTTTCGAGATAGCGTTCGGCAATTTGTCCAACCAGGTAGGTGCCATAATAGGCAATGGCTCCCTGGGAGGTGGCTGTCAACACAGTGGAGAGTCCGCCACTACCGAGTTTGAGTAAACTGGAGGCAAGGTGTACGGTCCATATGGCTCCCATCAGGGCAGCCAGTTGGGCAAATATGGCGGCGACCAGTCTGCCTGATTCACGCCGGCTCATCGGCAGGTCATAGACACGTGACAGGTGATAGACCAGCGCACTGTCCAAAGCGGCGGCAGCAGCTAGATCAGCAAGCGGTATGGGATTGGCAGCGACGCCGATTCCTTTTGCAATGCTGTAGTAATGGATTACTTTTTCCGCCAGCCCTCTGCGTGTTTGAAGTATTTTTGCTGATACTTTATCCGTGACATGTGCGGCGAACAGGCTGGCATTCAGTGCAGCCAGGCTGCGACCATCCTGTTCGATTATCTGCCACAGGCGGGTTGTCAGTGCAGAAACATCAGGCTCAGGTTCACGTAGAGTTTTCGATTCAATTCCTGTTTTGTCAACTGTGATTATGGATTGTACCGGCGGTGCTGCGGAGCTGCTTAGAATGTTTTCGTCAGATATGATACCTGCCGTGTGTGTGGCCAAAGATTGCAGTAGCTGTTGCCGTTCATCAGGGCTGTAGCGATCTACTTTATTTAATACCAGCAGTATTATGCTGCTTTGCCGGTGCAGAATTTTCATGCTGTCCAGTTCGCTTTGTGTCAGGTCTCCGTCGACGACAAAGAGGATAAGATCAGCCTGCGCAGCGGCTTCAATCGCCAGTTGTTCGCGTTGCAAGCCGTCTGCCTCATCCAGGCCGGGTGTGTCGATCAGGAATACACCACCACTGTCATAGGATTGCCATGCGCTGCGATCAACCTTTCGTGTCTCACCGTGTAGCGGGCTGGTTGAGAAAACTCTACTGCCCAGCATGGCATTTAGAAGTGAGGACTTGCCAACGCTGACGCGCCCCATAACGGCAATGTGAATTTCATTGTTTTCTATCTTGTCCAGCAACTCCTGTATGCCCTGGTATTCCACATCCAGACCTTCACGGACAGACTGAGGGACGTGTTCATCTTCCAGTAAACGCGACAGGCTGTTTCGTGCGAGGGCAAGGTGATGGTCAGCCGATCTGTCTGCCGCCGATTTTGTAACAGCTTTTGCAGACTTAACAGGTTTAGTTTTCCTGTTTGTCCCTGGATTCCAGGACCAGCCGGATAATGTCGTTGCTACGTTTTTCCAGTTGATCACCAAGGTTCTCCGTGAATCGGTTAATTACCGGCAGAGTTGCCAACTCGCCGCGACTTGCAAGTATCTCGTTCAGGCTGCGTCCCAGTGCGTCAAATATCATGCCATAGGTTACTGCATGCAGGGCGCCACCAGCCAGTGTACCAAGACCTGGAAATGCCTTCAGTGCATTACCAAGCACGGCCATGATTAGAGCAATGTGACGATTAAGCCGGGACTGTCCAAGTTTTAATAGTCGGTCTATTTCAAGTTGGCTGACTGGAATGTCATATAAGGAACAGAGGTTTTTTATCAGGCTAATGCCAAGAGCCCCCTGTATCAGGATATCTGTACCGGGACTGATTGCAGCCATCGCGCCAACAACTGCACTGCGTGTATGGTTGCGAACCAGAACTTGCCCTTTTTCTACCCGCTGCTTTAGTTCTGCTTCATCAAGGCAGCCAGATGCAAGACTGAAGATGGCACTGTCACGTAATTTTTCAAGTCTTTCAGGGTCGCTATCGATGCGATGCTGCAGGGCGCGTGCAAGTTCTCTTATATCAGGTTCTGTACGACGAAGTTCGCTCGTTTCAGTCCCGTCTGGCAGTTCTATAGTGACCTGTTTCTCGGTCTGGGTACGAATAGTTACGATAGTGATATCAGAAATATCTGCAGTGTGTTCGCGCAGTCGTTGGCGTATTTGCTGCCTTTCCTCATCACTGTACCAGTCACTCTTATTGAGAGCGAGTATCAGTGGCTTTTTAAGTTCTGCCAGCAGTTTCAGTTCATGTAATTGCTGGCGAGTCAGGTCACTGTCGCAGAGATAGATAACCAGATGCGCTCGTATGGCTTCACGACGGGCGATATGACTCAGCTCATCATTTGCAGCATCCAGCAGGCCGGGCATATCAATGAGAATGACTTCATCTGCAGAGGGTGTCTGCCAGTGGTACTCGATAATTTTTCGGGTCGTTCCACCGCTTACCTCGGAATGTGCTTCTGCATCGGGCAGCAGGCTATTGACCAGACTGCTCTTGCCAGTGCTGATGGTACCGGTCAGTGCGATGTAGAGTTTACCTGTTTTTCGCCGCTGATAAAGTTTACGCAATTCTTCTCTGGCAGCGTTAATTTCAATGCCACTCTCATCAGCATCCTTTATGCGTTGTTGCAGGCTGGCTTCATCTAATAACGCTTTTTTTGCCACGGATTTTTTTGCCGGGCCAAGCAGTTTCCAGAGTATGACGGCACTGGCACTACTAAAGACCAGCAAAATGAAAGCGAAAAGGCTGGCAATATACCAGGGGGCTGTCTGCAGCCTGTCCCATAGAGAGAGTAAGGTATCACCCACCATGCCTGTGATTACCACCAGCAGCAGAAACAGCAGAACAATGCCTGCGGCCAGTAAATAGCGAAGTACTTTCATTTTATTGCGATTTTCAGGAAGAGCAGCATATACATGATAGAGTAAGAATAGTTAAGGGCAGAGTGTTGTGACAGGCCTTGTTAAATTCCAACCATCGGACAAGCATACATGAATAACAAACTCCAGCAACAGGCAAAGGCAGCAGGTAGCGCAGTCGGCAGTGCGCTAAAACCCGCGACCTGGAAAGAAAAAGGTCTGCGATGGTCGATTGGTATGGCATCGCTATTATTTTTTATTCTGATGCTGGTGTTGGCCATATACTGGAGCCGTACTCCTGATCAGTTTGATGTGCAGGACAATGCACGGC
>ENA-ORDP01000396-ORDP01000396.1-marine-sediment-metagenome-genome-assembly--contig:-NODE-396-length-29030-cov-4.147299_pt1 | contig 29030 bp, 27 predicted proteins | sample MGYA00248627_ERZ508539 | MGnify/ENA primary metagenome ERZ508539 (study PRJEB26208, sample SAMN05571518) | marine sediment metagenome | biome: deep sea; feature: Hydrothermal vent; material... | reverse complement strand
CATTCACGGTACTTGTGCCATTCACGGTACTTTCACCATCCGACGGTGTTTATTGCCGAAGGGAGTAGTGTCGGTGCAACGCCTCGTGATGTTGTGAATGTTCATCGAACATGTAGCGATACAGAAGGAAATCTGACTAAAACCAGCCTTTCCGCAGTAGGTTTTCTGTTCTCGGACAGACGCTCGCTACCCGTAACAACAGCATAGCCGTCGTCATACGACCATCTGGATCAATCCAGATGGTCGTGCGTGCGAGCGTATTTACGCTCAATGCTGACAGAGTCACGTTCAACAATACGCGTGGACAAAGGACCTGGTTCTCGGACAGCCTCCTAGCCGTGTTCGGACTTGCTCAATAATAGCCAGCGGCCTCGGGGGCTACGACAAGCAAGATCCTGATAGGATGCGGAGTTCGTATCGACTATTACCTGGTGTCGAAATGTTCGACACACTCTACCGTCGCGAGTAAGGAATGTTTTTTCTGGAATAACCGATCCATTATGGCCGGTATCGGTATTACTCCACCGGCTTTCCTGACCACGCAAAGAGCCCTCCAAAGCCTGCTGGACAGCCGACCTGGCCAACACCAGATCCTGGGCTGTCAAAGAACTGAACACTTGATCGATATCTTGAGAAGAAGGCTTAATCATACTACAGGCATGCAGAACCAAAGACGCCATCAAAAGCATCAATAACCGCAATAAGCCCTTGCCTTTATATTTGTGATGTGAAGGCTGGAATATCACTGTCATTGCACAGCTCCTTGCCAGCGTCTTTGCAGTAAACTACGCTCTTCTTCTGCACTCAATTCACGAGTGCCTGCGGGGAGTTCCACAATTAAATCAATCGTACGACCATCCCCCGCCGGATTAGCCAACCCATTACTGCTGAAGCGACTGCTGCGGCGAACGTGAACTGTTATTGCTGATTGTCCACGACCTGATTTATTCGAAGCAGTACTACCTGATTCAGCCTCCTGTGAAACACCAACCGGGCTAATGCCAGAAGTTTCAGCATCACCTAATGATCCAACACCCAAAGTTTCCGCTTGATGTGCTTGCTCATCAGAAAGCTCACCATGATCACCCCCACTGTCCCCCCCTCCGCCTCCGCTACTTCCACCGTCTCCTCCACTTCCTCCACTTCCTCCGCTGTCCCCTCCACTTCCATTGTCTCCACCACCCTGTGAGCCACCATTCTCCGACTGCCCTCCTCCTGATTCCTGTCCTCCATTCTCTGACTGCCCGCCATCTGACCCTTGATTTCCAGCATTACCCTGTGAGTCACCCGTCTCACCCCCATTCCCACTAGCCTGTTGACCACCAGAATCATGGCCACCTGAACCCGCAGATTCATTTCCACTCGCACCACCGTCCGACCCCGAACTACTCCCGGAATCAGAGGAACTAGAGGAACTACTGGAATCACCTGACTTTCCTCCCTCATTATGGTCAGAGTCCTCTCCATCCTTCCCACTATCACCCTTATCATTTTTCTCGCTATTATGCGCTACAAAACCATTCGCATAGTAGGTGTGGTCACCACCCAAATGCAGATCATATATGTAAACGGAGTTAAGTGGACGTCCAACCTGAATCTTGGTCATATATGTAGGGGACAGTGTCACTGCCAGCTTAGGCGTTGTAGGCTTAACCGTTGTCAATTTGAGCAACGCATCCCCTCTACGGAGTTGAGCAACCGATAGTCCGGGTACCAATTTAGCTGATCTTTCGGGTGAAAAAGACTTCCATCCCGATGCTGTCAGCAGAGGATGATCAGGGGTCATAAAAGGAGCAATCTCATCTGGAGCGTATAAGAAACCCTTGACTAAGAGAGATCGGTCGATCCCGAGAACTCGATTACTATTGCCGTTGACGCCGATTACCCGGTCCCCGATCTTTATGCCTTCGATTTCTCGGGACTGTCCATCGGCCATCAGGATATCGGTGTGAGAAGCAAACCCGGCATAAGCAGGAGATACACCCACCGCCAGTACCAAATACAGGGCCAACATACGCGAAAATAGGCTGCGATCAAACGTATGCCAATATAGTTGCATTCCTGTCATTTCCCTTTGCCTGCTCAGATAACCCGTATCCCGGTCTGTTGTTGTTCAATAAACTATCATTCTTGCGTGTACAACAGTTCATCGCCGGAATTAATCCATCCAAACAAAAAATATTTTTCTTGCATTACCGTCTTGTGTGAGTATACAGTAATGTGGCGTGAGCGAGAAAGGTCACCAGTTGGACTCCAACGGCACACCAGTGGTGGATTTGCGTACCATTACCTCGCTCCCAAGTCCTTGACAGGCTTGCATCGCTTGGCTACTTCTATTTTCAGCCAAAAGAAACTACAGACCACACGCTATCTAGCGTGCAACACGTAGGACAAAATTTTGGACCAACGCACCAGAGACATACATCAGCAGTTCGTGGGCTTGATGCCACGGTTGCGGCGCTTTGCCGCTGGACTCTGCAATAATAGTCATGATGCAGATGATTTATTGCAGTCAACCTATGCTCGCGCACTGACTCGGCTGCAACAGTGGCAGGATGGCACCCATCTGGACCGTTGGCTGTTCCGGATCATGCATACCGTGCACATCAACTCGAGACAAACCAGCCATTACCGGCAGCAGTGCGTGGCGGATAGTGAGGTCGATATGCAACAAGGAGGCGATACCAGGCAGGAAGTGGAAACCTGGATTTCCCTACAGCAGACCCGCCGCATGATTGCTGGTTTGCCGGAAGAGCAAAAGACTGTTCTGCTACTGGTCAGCGTCGAAGGCATGAGTTACAAGGAAGCTGCCGACGTTCTGGAATTACCCATCGGGACCATAACCAGCCGACTTGCACGGGCTCGCATCAGTCTGGCAAAAGCCATGACCCCCGCTTCCACCAAAGCGCAACAAAACAGACCCCTATTGAGGAAAGTGGCCAATGGCCGTTGATGACAGTTTGCTGGTCGCTTACGTGGACGGCGAGCTGGACAGCAGTGCCTGTGCCGAGGTCGAAGCACAGATTGTACGATCGCCCGAGCTGCAACAAATGGTTAATCTGCTGCGCCAATCGACCGCTGCAGTCAGCGTTGCCTTCGATGAAGCCCTGTACGGGCCCATGCCGGAGCTAACACCTCCGGCTGAGGTTTTTCACTGGCGGCACAATTTGGGTGCAACAATAACGACCTGGTTACTATTACTGCGACCAGCAGTCGTACCCATCTCCGCTGTGGCACTTATCGCCGGTGTAGTGCTGGGGCGACTCTGGTTTCTTGGAGCTCCACCACCTGCGGATGTGGCACAGGCAGTAGACCAGCGCGTGATCACGGGCACCCTCACCAAGGCGCTGGAATTCAATACCAGTGGCTCGTTAAGCCGCTGGCGCAGCGGTGTTGCTTCCGGCTTCATAAAGCCCTTGCGAACGTTTGTAACCAAAGATGGCCGCTTTTGCCGAGAATTCGAACAATCCAGTGGCAAAGCCCAAGGTAGCAAACTACTGGAGAAGGGGCTGGCCTGTCGGGACAGTGCCGGTGGGTGGCAGGTTCTGGTTCGCTACCCGGTTAAATCACAGGCCATCTGAAATGGATTGCCTACCCAACCAATATTCCCAGATCAACTGCAAAGATGAGCTGAATCGACACGGGGTAGTAGCCAACTCCTGAGTTAGCTGGCCAGGTAAAAGCCAACGACCGTCACTGATTTCCTCTTGCTGCAAAATGATAGGTCCATCGGAAAAACATTGGTAGACGTAAGAAAACTCGTAACCTGTAGTCTGCTGTGCTGGCAACACAAACTGCAAACAAACTACGGCCGTGACGCCCACTTCCTCCTGCATCTCCCGTACTACAGCCTGACGACAGGTTTCACCGTGATCGACATGTCCTGAAACCGAGCTATCCCACAACCCGGGGTCTGATTTTTTCTGCAATGAACGCAGTTGCACAAAAACCTGGCCGATTCGGTTAAATATCAGCACGTGTACAGCCCGATGACGCAGTCCCAGGTGATGAATCAGTGGTCGATCGGCACGACCGACAATCCGGTTCTGGGTGTCCACCACATCCAGAATTTCAAGACGCTGCTTACCGGTCGTTCCGGTCACAGGACTTGCCGCAATCCAGACATTTTCCGATGTCGGGACTGCGCCAGGCTAACCAGGGAATCGATTAACGAAGCGTAGTCAATGCCTGTCTCTTGCCACAGTCTTGGGTACATACTGATCGGTGTGAATCCAGGCATAGTATTGATTTCATTGATATAGAATAGATCGTTTTTGGTGTCAACAAAAAAATCAACCCGTGCCAGATCAGCAGCACCGACAGCCTTGAATACCTGTATGGCAAGTTCCTGTACCCGTTCAACCTGTGCTGAATTCAGCTGGGCAGGCACTACCAGCTCTGCACTGTCGTCTTGATATTTGGCCCGATAGTCATAAAAGCCCTGCCGAGGGCGAATTTCTCCGGGTACAGATACGCGGCTTGGATCGTTACCGAGTACCGCACACTCAATTTCCCGGTAACCCGTGGCGGCCTGTTCGATAATAAAGTGGAAATCATATTGGCAGGCCACATTGACGGCCTGGAGTAGCTCCCGCTCGTCACACGCCATGACCACGCCGACACTGGAACCTTGACTGCAGGGTTTGACGAAAACAGGCCATCGCAGTGCATTGTTCACCTGCTCGACACAGGTCAGCGTCTGGGCCTGCCATTGTTCGTGCGAAAAAACCAGATAGGGCAACTGTGGGATAGAATGTGCCTGTAGCACTTGTTTGGTCAGTGATTTATCCATGCCAACGGCTGAACCACGGATACCTGAGCCGACATAAGCCATTCCGGCCAACTCCAGCAAGCCTTGCACAGTGCCATCTTCTCCCCGGGTACCGTGTAGTACCGGAAACACCATATCAACCGGCAAATGGGTACCGAAATCAGGCGAGCCAATAAATCCAGCACCTTCGCTGTGATCAATCCAGACTGCCTCACCATCATCAAATCTGACTTCCGAACACGCAAAAATAGCCTTTGGATCGTCCAATAGCCGCCATTTGCCCTGCTTACTGATGCCGATATAAAGTAGTTCATAGCGGTCTTCATCAACAGCGGCAGCCACCGACTTTGCAGACATGACCGACACCTCATGTTCACAAGACTGGCCACCAAACAACAGGGCCAAACGTATTCGAGCTATTGTCATCTAAGAGCAGCTCTACCGCTAAAACAACGCAGTTTCGGCATATTGATGCACATAGCTTTCAATAAAAGTCTTATAGAGCTGCATTACTTTACGGGTCAGTTCCCCACCTCCGGAGGGGAATGACAATTGTCTGCCATCAGGCATACGCAGGCGACATACTGGCATGACTTCCCGGGTTGAACTGGTCACAAAACACTCAGTTGCAGCGGACAGGGACGACAACAAAACATCCTCCTCAAAAGTCTGCAGGTCCTGGAGACGACAAGCCTGATACAAACTGATACGCGTCAAACCACGCAGATTATCTGCCTGTGGGGTAACCAAACGTCCGCCGATAACGAACCAGAGATTGCTATTCGAAGCTTCAGTTACCCGATCATCAATGCTGAGAATCAGACAATCGTCAGCACCAAGTGCCCGTGCCTCCTGCAAGGCCAGAATGTTGTTCAAATAATTACCCCCTTTGATATTCGGGTCCAGGCAATTTACCGGATTGCGGCGGGTTTCGGGTATGGCTAAGGTCATACCAACCCGATAGAATTCTGGATTCCACACGGGTAGTGGTTTAACAATAATGACAAAGCGAGTTATCAACTCCTGACCTGGAAATAAATCAACCGTCCCTTCGCCACGGGTAATCTGATAACGAACGTACACTTCCTGCCCCTTTATAACACCCGACGCCTGGATAGTACGTTGAATTTCACCAAGCAGTTGCTGTCGACTTTGGCCGAGCCGCATCCCAATTAATTTCGCAGAATTTTCCAAACGATCGAAATGCTCCTTGAGTAAAAAGGGCACCCCTTCATAGGTACGAAAAACTTCGTACACCGAATCGCCATACAAAAACCCCCGGTCCATAATCGGGATGGTGGCTTCTTCAAGTGGACTGATCGACCCGTTGACATTGGCGATGCTGCAAAAAGAGAAATCAGACATAGTAAAGGCCCAGTAATTTAGGCATGGGAGTATGAAGTATTGACAAACTTTGAGCAAGAAAAAAGAGATTAGGAAAAGATCATAACTTTTTATCAGAACAATATTAAATATATATATATCAATTAGATACAAAAAATAATCAAAGGCAGCTCTTCACCTGATGCACTACGCAAAATTACAGACAATTAGCAAGCAGCCGATAAAATGAGAAACCAAAAAGAGGTTATAATGACGCAAAAAAGGGGGAAAAGGGGTCAGAGCCCTTTTTTTTCTCTACATTATTGATATATATAAGCATCATAAAAAAGGGCTCTGACCCCTTTTTCCCTGACCCCTTTTTCCTTTTATGAATATTACCAAACCTTATTTGCTGTTTCTTGGAGATGCTGATGACACGCTGGCGGTAAAAACTGCCACCGGCCTGTATCAATGGTGTGCTCCGGATTGTGTCGGGCAACTGCGGCTGCCCTCCTGCGTACCAATACTGGACTTGCCGGAGTTGACGCTGGAGCAGGCTAGAGATCACGGGGCCAAAACCCTGGTCATTGGGGTAGTCAACCGAGGCGGCATTATACCCGACAGCTGGCTGGAGGTCTTGAACCAGGCCGTGGCATTGGAACTGGATATTGCCAGTGGCCTGCATACACACCTTTCCAACATTCCCTCCTTGCGTGACAGCTTTGCACGCAACAACGCTCAACTACTCGAAATCAGACACCCGCAAGGACCGTTCCCGGTCGCTACCGGCCAACGACGCAGTGGTCAACGCCTATTAACCGTTGGTACCGACTGCTCAGTGGGTAAAATGTACGCTTCACTGGCACTTCACAGGGCTTTATTGAAACAAGGGGTGGCTACTGATTTTCGCGCAACCGGCCAAACCGGCATTCTGATCGCTGGCGGTGGTGTTGCCATTGATGCTGTAGTCGCTGATTTTATCTCCGGAGCAGCAGAGACATTGTCCCCTTCATCTGCCGAGGGTCATTGGGATATCATCGAAGGGCAAGGTTCATTATTTCATCCCTCCTATGCCGGAGTTAGCCTGGGGCTACTGCACGGCTCACAACCGGACTGGCTGGTACTTTGTCATGAGCCGCTGCGCCAGCATATGCGGGGCCTGCCAAAGCAGTCGCTCCCGACGATTACAACCTGTATGACGATGACACTACAAGCGGCACAACTGGTCAATCCGGGAGTGCAGTGGGCTGGCTGTGCTATCAACACCCAAGCCATGGATCCGCCACAGGCGAAAACCTATCTCGGAGAACTCAGTGATGAATTACAACTGCCCTGTGTAGACCCACTACGCGATGGCGTTTCCTCGATTATTCGTCGCTTACCGCTTGCCAGCATACAGTGACACGTTCCCTGACCATCTGTAGTGAACGCTGGCCTTTACGTCAGACCTTTACGATTGCCCGGGGCAGTAAAACAGAGGCGGTCATCGTGCTGGTCAGTATTACCGAAAATGGTTTCACAGGTCGTGGAGAATGCGTGCCCTATAACCACTATGGGGAAACAGCAACTGGTGTCATCGCTCAAATCGAAAACCTGCGGAGCTTTATTGAGCAAGGCGGTGAGCGTGCTGCACTACAGTCGAGGATCACAGCCGGTGCGGCACGCAATGCCATCGACTGCGCTCTATGGGATCTGGAGGCGAAGCAGCAGGGTAAACGTGCCTGGACCCTGGCGGGAACCGCCCCACCTGTTCCAACATCCTGCGCCTACACCTTGAGCCTGAATACGGTGGCCGACATGGGCCAGGCTGCGTGGCAACATCGAGACAAAGCGTTGTTGAAAATCAAACTCGGCCCAGAACGGCCACTCGCTTGTATCGAAGCGATCCGCAAACAGGCTCCAGACCCGAAGTTAATCATCGATGCCAATGAATCCTGGAATCCCCAATTACTCGGTGAGCTGATACAACCCTTGCATGACCTTGGCGTCAGTCTGCTGGAACAACCGTTACCGGCTGGTAACGACTCCGTATTGGCTGACTTTCCGCATCAGATCGCCATCGCAGCCGACGAATCCTGTCACACCCGTGATGACCTCGACCATATTGCCAGACACTATGATGTCATCAATATCAAACTCGATAAAAGTGGTGGGCTCACCGAGGCTATGCTGCTGCGTGAACAGGCGATGGCGATGGGTCTTGCTATCATGGTCGGTTGCATGGTCGGCACTTCCCTGTCGATGGCGCCCGCAGTACTGTTAACTCCCGGTGCAATAATTGTGGATCTGGACGGCCCTTTACTGCTGGCAGATGACCGGGAATATGGCCTGGACTATCAAGAGCAGATGATTACACCACCACTTGCCATACTTTGGGGATAATCACTTTGGGGATAATCACAAACCACAAGGACCATCATGGATAAAAAAGTCAGCATTTCCAAACAGCAAACCATTTATGACGGCTATGTAAAGGTTGAAGAGTATTATTTTCAACACCAACTGTTTGCTGGTGGTACCAGTCCGCAGATCCGTCGTGAACTGGTCGAGCGAGGTGAAGCCGTTGCCGTACTTGCAATTGACCTTGATCGCGAAAAACTGATCATGATTGAGCAATTCCGAATTGGCGCCCTGGCCGCCGGTGCTTACCCCTGGTCGCTGGAAATCGTCGCCGGCATTATTGAACCAGGTGAGCCTCTTGAGTCCGTCGCAATCCGCGAAACACTGGAGGAAACGGGCTGCAAAATTGAGAACCTACGCTTTATTACTGATTATCTGTCCACCCCGGGTGTAAGCAGCGAACGTATTCACCTTTATTGTGGTATTACCGACAGCCGACAGGTTGGTGGCACACATGGTGTTGCCAGTGAAGGTGAGGACATCCGAGTCTTTACCATCAACTTTGACGATATCGCACAGATGCTAAAAAACCCACAAGCATGCAATGGCCTCACCATTATTGCCTTGCAATGGCTGCTGTTAAACCGTGATAATCTCTCCGAATTCTTTTTTCTTTCCCCACCCCATCCGGCCTGAATCCACCTGGAGAAAAGTGTTTTGAAACAGATCCGCAGGCGGGTTTATTCACTTCTCGAATCCGGCTCCAGCAATGATGCGACCAGCCGGCTATTGAATGCCTTTTTGGTCAGCCTGATTGTTCTGAACGTGATTGCCGTTACCCTGGAAACCGAGCCGGCGCTGGAAAGCCGCTATCACAGTACATTCATCGCCTTTGAAATCTTTTCTGTTGTGATTTTCTCAATTGAATACCTATGTCGACTATGGGTTTGTACAGACTACCCCCGGCTACAGAATACTCCGGCATGGCGAGCCCGCTTGCACTATGCAGTGACACCTTTCGCCGTCATCGATCTGCTGGCTATTTTGCCTTTTTTTCTCTGGTTTCTTATTCCCTTCGACTTGCGCATGCTGCGAATATTCCGGCTCCTCAGGCTATTGAAACTAGCCCGCTACTCTCCCGCACTAGCAACCATCGTCAAGGTGCTGCGTGCAGAATCCCGGGCTCTGTTTGGGGCTCTGATTATCATGTTTGGTCTGTTATTGCTCTCCTCAAGCCTGATCTATTATGCAGAACACAAAGCCCAACCACAGGCCTTCGGCAGCATCCCGCAGGCGATGTGGTGGGCCATTGCCACCCTGTCCACCGTCGGCTATGGCGATATCGTGCCCGTTACTCTGGTTGGAAGAATTATCGGTGGGGTCGTTATGATTCTAGGCCTGGGCATGTTCTCTATTCCGGTCGGTATTATTGCCACTGCCTTCGGCCAAGCCATTCACGAGCGAGAATTCGTCATTACCTGGGGCATGATTGCCAATGTGCCGCTATTCAAGGGACTCGACTCAGCCACTATTATCGAAATTGCCAATCTACTGCAAGCCAGAAAGTACCGCCGCAACACGGTCATCGCCCGACGCGGTGAAATAGCCGAAGGGATCTATATACTCAGTTCAGGTAAAGTTCGCCTCGACCTTCCGGGGTTGTATACTCCCGTTATTCTCAAAGAAGGTGATTTTTTTGGCGAACTGGCACTCTTGCATGAAAGCAAACGGACTGCGAATATTGTGGCAATGGAAGAAACCCGGGCCTTATTACTCGAAGCGGGTGATTTTCATCGTTTGTTGGAGGCACGTCCGGAAGTAAAACTGCGCATTCATGCCGTTGCAAAAAAACGTGCTGCAGAATTCTCCGAAGCCCGTGAAGTGCTGCGTCAACAACAAAGCCGTAATATTCCAAACGAGAAAAATGGTCAATGATAAATTCCTTACCTACAGATCCTGGAAGACAAGCACCAGAAACACTCATCACACACCTTGGCAACCATCCGAAACAACACAACGGCATCATCAATATGCCGGTTTACCATGCTTCCACCATATTGTTTCCCGATCTGGCTAGCCTACGCAAGATTCCCGCACACAAAGACGAACCTGGGCAATTGGTCTATGGTCGTACCGGCACACCGACCAGTTTTGCCCTCCAGGATGCGATTTCCACTCTGGAAAACGGCTACCAGAGTTATGTCACCTGCTCCGGACTCGCCGCCATCACCACGGCAATCCTGGCTTTCGTCGACCGTGGTGACCATATTCTGGTTGCCGACTCTGTGTATGGGCCTACCCGGCATTTCTGTGATGGCCCGCTGGCTCGCTTGGGAGTGCAAACCACATACTATGACCCTACAATCGGCACTGGCATCGGCAACCTTATTACCTCCAACACCCGTTTTATCTATACCGAATCTCCAGGCTCACTGACCTTTGAAATCCAGGACTTACCAGCCATCAGCACCATAGCACACCAACATAATATCTTGGTGCTTATGGACAATACCTGGGCCACTCCGCTGTATTTTCAGCCTTTTTCTCACGGTGTCGATGTCAGCATTCATGCCGCTACCAAGTATATTGTCGGCCATGCCGACGCCATGCTGGGCTTGATTGTGGCGAACAAACAAACCAACGCATCGATTCGTGACGCCGTCTGGATGTTAGGACAATGTGCGGGACCAGATGATATCTATCTAGCCCTGCGTGGCCTGCGAACCCTGGCCACCCGACTACAGTGCCACCAGGATAACGCTCTGGTTATTGCCCACTGGCTACAACAACAACCCGCGGTCCTGAACGTTCTGCATCCCGGCTTACCCGACCATCCAGGACACATCCTTTGGCAACGTGATTTTACCGGCTCCTCCGGCTTGTTCAGTTTTATCCTCAAGCCCGGTCCTGAACGAGCGTTGGCCGCCATGCTCGACGACATGCGCCTGTTCGGCATGGGGTTTAGCTGGGGCGGTTATGAAAGTCTGATGATCCCCACTGATCCTGCTGCCAATCGTACCGTAAGACCATGGAGTGAGCCCGGCAACCTGCTTCGGGTTCATATCGGCCTGGAAGCTGTCGATGATCTGATCACAGACCTTGCGCTGGGATTGGAACGTTACCTCAAATATTGCCCACAGTAATGACTAAACCGAACCTGCAAACTCTGCTGCAATTTCAGCATCAGCTGCATGGCCTCACCCTCTCAACCATTGACCGTGAGGGATTACCCCACTGTAGTTTCACCCCTTTTATCGCCACTGATTTATTCACGTACTTTATCTTTGTCAGCCAACTGGCGACGCATACCGCCAATTTACAACATCATCCACAAACCAGCATCCTGCTACTCGAAGCAGAAGCCACCGTAACCAACCTCTATGCGCGAAAACGTTTTACCCTATCCTGTATGGCAAAGCTCATAGACCGTGATGAACCAATGTGGAGTAACACTCTGGATCAATTCGAAGAATATTTCGGCTCGATCCTGCACGTACTGCGTCTACTACCGGATTTTCAACTTTTTCGACTACAGGCCGAGCAGGGGCTTTGGGTTACTGGTTTTGGCAAAGCCTTCAAGGTCAATAAAAATCCTTTTCAAAAACCAACTTCAATAGAGCAGCCCCAGGAAAACAGCAACAATGATCATCGAACAAATCTGGACCGACAACGCGTTACGTAATTTCAACTACCTGATTGCCTGCGAAGAAACAGGCGAGGCCGTCGCTATTGACCCGCTCGATTCGACACAATGTCTACAACGAGCCAAGCAACACGGGTGGAATATCACCACCATTATCAACACCCATGAACATGGTGATCATACCGGGGGTAATCTCGAATTGATCCGACAGACCGGTGCCAAAGTGCTTGCACATGCCGGAGCCAAGGGCCGAATTCCCGGCATGACCACCGGGCTGTCCGCAGGGGATATTGTGAGCCTCGGCAAAACCGTGGAAATCACTATTCTGGACACTCCAGGCCACACCATGAGCCACGTTTGCATGCTGGTACAAAGCGATGAGCCCGCGTTGTTCAGTGGTGACACCCTGTTCAATGCGGGTGCAGGTAATTGTCACAACGGCGGCAATCCCGCAATCTTGTACAAAACGTTCTGTGAGCAACTCGCTGACCTACCCGACAGCACCAGGATTTACCCCGGCCATGAATATCTTGGCAATAATTTGCGATTTTCACTGGATCGTGAACCGGGTAATCGGGCTGCAGCCGAATTACTCGAGAACAGCGCCAACATGGACCCGAACAGGGCGCTGGTCACCACCTGGGGGCTTGAGAAAAGAATTAATCCATTCCTGCGCCTGAGTAAACCCGGAATTATCGCGAAACTGCACCAGGAATTTCCCCAACTTGCGAAACAATCTGACCCGAAAACCGTGTTCCTGAAATTACGTGAGCTACGCAATCGCTGGTAGCAATTTCAGGAATTCAATAAATTGGTCAGTTCATTGATTTCCTTACCAGCCTGCTGAATTAAGCCAATACTGAACTCAGGCCCGGCATCTTCTCCGGCAATACGCCGTAATGCGGGAACCTCACCCAATGGCGGAGCATCAACAGGGTAGGTATCCTGCCCCATGCAATGCAGGCGTGAAACCAAAATGACATCGACAAGATCCGGCGGGCCTTCGTGATCACGCAACCAATCGCTGCTGGTTTCCGGTACTACAGCAAGATCCACTGGGAAATCCCATTTTTTCAACACCAAGGTACCGACCTGGCCCTGATTTCTATGTAGCATGGATTCAATTTGAGATTCTGTCATATTGGTAAATTTAGGCATTTTACTGGCCCGATCCAGCAAGGGCACAACACCAATCTGACAGATCAGCCCGGCCAGCGTTGCACTGTCCTTATCGACCCGAATACCGTAATGCGTCACCAGCACATGGGCCACGGCCGCAATCTGGGTGCTGCTGGACCAGAGACGTTGCATACGTTTCAGGAGCGAGGGGACATCAGACCTGAATAAATTATCCATGGCAAATGTCAGCACCAACTGCCGGGTACGCTGTAATCCCAGCCTTGCCACCACCATGGCAACACTGGATATCTTCGATACGCCACGAAAAATGACGCTATTCGATGCCCGCATCAATTTAGCAGAGACCACCGGATCCGCCTCAATAATACGGGCAATTTTTTCCGCCGATTCCTGGGCCTCGATCGACCGCTGAACACGCAAGGCTACTTCCGGAAGACTGGGAAGCGCTAGACTATTACGCTTCAGATCGTCAAAAATTGCCTCAAGCACGGATGAATCCTGTCCGACCGCCCCACTAGGTACCTCATCTACCTCCATACCCATTGCACCTTCGGCCTCAGATGTAGAGGCAACAGAAATTGGCGGCAATACCATGTATTCAACCGTAGTTACAGCACAAACACTGTACTGACAGGGACGGATCTTGGCCAGAGGGTTTTCTGCGGCCGCTACCCCCGACTGCATACGGCGACGGCGGCCATCGCCAGCCTTCATTTCCACTTCACCCTGCAACAGGTAATAACTATCCCCGGTAGCATCACCCACTTTGAGCATATACTCTCCAGCCAGCAGGGTTCGCACCTTGGCCTCTTTGACAAAAAAACGCAACAGTTGAGAGTCCAGTTGCCCAAAAGGTTTGTATTTCCTGAGTAATGCTTCATTGATGGTAGTCATCTACAACTCCAACTCAAATCAATCAATTTTCCAACCCACTCCACTGCGGTTTTTGTAAGCCATCGATTTCACGCTATACCTCGTTCCGACATCCATGAGGGTCTACTTAAAACCACTACGATAACCACTGTACGTTTCCATTAACTGGATAACCCAGACCCATTATAGCCTTTACTTAACGTGGGTGTGGTTCGATTTCCTCTACAACGACAGGCGCTTGAAAATGCTTTCCGGTACTGCCCGAATCAACCACATGATCCACCGCCAGAAAGCTGGCAGATAGACGACATTGCGGCGTCTATCAATCGCTCGTTGCATTCCCCGGGCGATCGTCTCCGGCTGAGCCCAGAGCAGGCCTTTATCGAACGATACGGTCATCGGAGTATCAACAAATCCTGGTTTAACCGTAATCACTCGAACATTGTCCCGGTACAAGCGGTTTCGCAAGCCCGATGCGAAGGTAGAAACTGCCGCCTTAGCCGCACCATAAACATAGTTAGAGGCCCGACCCCGATCACCAGCCACCGAGCTGATTACCAGCAAGGCACCACAGTGCTGAGACTGCAGTCGATTCGCCACCAGCGCCAACAGATTAATCGTGGCATTTCCATTGATTTGCAGTGCCTGTTGCAACGCTGATGGATTGGTTTCACAAACCTGTTGATCCGGCAGACTACCATGGGCGATGAGCACCACATCGAGAATCTTGAGAAACTTCACTGCGGCGGACAAAACCTCGACATGGCGATCCAATCTGCTCACATCAAGCAGCTGACTAGCAATCGCCACCGCCCCACGCGCTTGCAAATCATCAACCAGCATTTGTAATCGTGTTGCATTCCGGGCCACCAAAAATAAGCGATCCTTTCTGCTTGCGCACTGCCTGGCAAAAGCGATGGCTATCGCTGATGTCGCACCGATAATCAGTACATTACTCATCCGTCCAGTCCCAATCGATTTGACTGCGCAGAGCAAAATACCCCGGCAGCACCATAGTTTTCACGGACTTGAGAAAATATCTGCCATTTTGGATAAGCGCGTCGGAAAATCGCAGCCGACATTCTCGCATCCTTGGCCAGGTAGATTCTGCCACCATGATCCACCACAATAGCATCCAATTCATTCAGTAATGGTAATAACGACAGTGTAAAAGAAAAATCCAGAGCCAGGCTCATGCCTTGCAACGGAAACGATAAATAGTTGGCATTGCCTGGCCCGGTGGCCTTGAGCACACAAAGAAAGGAACCCAATTGCGCTGCCGAGATTCGTGATAATACTTCAGTCATGACTACAAAAGCAGCATCTTCGGGTACCACAAACTGGTATTGCAGAAACCCTTGTTTCCCATAAAGACGATTCCAATGGGCCAATCTATCAAGTGGATAGAAAAATGGAACAAAATAGACCTCCTTTTCCTGGCCGTTGACTGCATGTCGATAATAGAGGCGATTGAAGTTGCGCACGACTGATGAATTCAGTAATCCTGTCGGCATATCCAGGGGCATGGCAAATTGCGCTTTGTATTGCATTTTCAGGCCTCCCGAGTCAGCATGTTCACCGAGCATCACCACCGAACGGCCCAGGTTATCGCCACGTGCCAGGCAATCCAGCCAGGCCACGGAATAACTGGCACCCTGATTTTCGGCAAAAAGCTCGAATGCAACTTGTAGATTTTCTGCCCGCAGTGTGGTCTGTTCGATATAGCAACTGCGCACAGCGCGCAGGCGCAAGCAGATGCTGACGATTACTCCGGTCAAACCCATACCACCACAACTGGCATGAAAGAGATCACTGTGCTCGGTCTGAGAACAGACCAACACGTCGCCATTTGCCGTCATAATCTCCAGTTGTTCGACAAAAGCACTAATACAGCCATCCAAATGATGGTTCTTGCCATGCACATCGCTGGCTACCGCACCACCGAGAGTCACAAAACGCGTACCCGGGGTCACTGGCAGAAACCAACCGGAAGGGACAATCACCGACAACAACTCTTGCAGTGAAATGCCTGCATAACAGTGGATAATACCCCGTCGGTGATCAAAACTGCGAATACAATCCAGCCCGGTCAGATCCAGCACTGCTGCGGCCAGTGCGCTGTCACCGTAGCTTCGCCCCAAACCCCGGCTAATTCCCTGAAAGCCCTGTTTTAGCTGCGAACGTATACCTTCGTCACTACAAATAGGATGGCGGCGTGCGCTGACCACAGGATATCTCCCCCAACCACTTAGCAATTGCTCTTGCATTTTCTCCAACTTTTCATAATGATTAGGTCTTCACATCATGCACCTCTGCCAACAGATCGTAGATTGAGCAGCAGGGTGAGAACTATAACACGAGGAGCGGTACTCTCTACCATGTCCAGCTTCGCCTCATGGACTCGTTATATTCGTTTGTTTCGTCCCAAACAATGGGTCAAAAATAGCTTTGTGCTCACTCCTTTACTATTTTCAGGGTATTTTCATCCTCTTCCAATTAGCAAGGCACTATTCGCAACGTTATTATTTTCCCTCGCCTCGTCCAGTGTCTATATTTTTAACGACATCATCGACCGTCACAGTGACGCCTTGCATCCTCAAAAATCCCACACACGTCCGATCGCAGCCGGCCAAATCTCTGTTCGACAAGCTTCTTACCTACTAGCCATAACATTAGGATTGCTATTCACTGCCGGCCTCAGGCAATTATCGGTACTGACTGTTATCGGTATCTACCTGTTGCTGAATTTAGCCTATTCATTGCGTTTGAAACGAGTTCCGGTAGTGGATATCTTCATTATCTCCAGCGGCTTTGTATTGCGCGTGTATGCCGGTGCGGTCGCCCTCGATGCCCCTGTATCACCCTGGATGTTTATCACCACACTATCCCTGGCACTATTTTTAGCGGCCATAAAGCGACGCCAGGAACTCCTCGATACGGGCTCAGAAACCCGGGCAGTACTGAACCGTTATACCCAAACGCTGATCGAAAACTATGCCTTAATGGCAGCCACCAGCACACTGGTATTCTATTCTCTGTTCGTCGTCAGTACCCGACAGGAGCTGATGATTACCATACCATTTGTAATGTTTGGTATCTTTCGCTACTGGTATATCGTCGTAGTTGATGGCCAAGGTGAATCACCCACCGATGTCCTGTTCAGCGACTTGCCCCTCCAACTGACTCTATTGGGCTGGACCATCGGCTGCGTGATTGTCATCTGGCCCTCGCAGCTCTCGGCCGTAATTGCCGCCGAGCTCTATTAACAAAGCCGCTATGAGCTACCACCTGGATCATGGATTCACCGGCTACTTTTCTAGCCGAACTAATGCACCAAGAACCTGGTTAAGGCGTATGATGCCAGGCCATTCTACCTCTTCTGATTCTCCAAAATACCCACATTCGAGAGCTTTTACCTCGGGTTGATCGACATTCTGTAGGCGTAAATGCCATAAATAAGTAAAAGAACTGACATCGCGGTTACGCCACAACCAGAAAAGAGCAGCGACTCGATACAGGTTTGCATTCACCACATCGCGGTAACGCCACAAACCCTTCACCAGAAAATAGCCGGGAGTAATCCTTCTCGACGGCGGTTGAAGCTGCTGGTTTGACAGTTGTAAAAAACAGTACCACTGCAATTCATCGAGATCTTGGAAACGTAGTTGACGACCCGATTGAAAATACACCCGACTTACTCCCTGCGGCACATCGATTATTTTCTTCACCTCCAAAACCAAGGCAGTCCGATCCGATCGAACCTGCGTCATACTGCATGACGACAAAATTATCGCAACGACAAGCCACCACGCTACAATCGTCACTCGCTGAGTCATTACCCTGGTTGGTAGTGCCCTGGTTGGTAGTGCCATGACAACTTTGACCATTTTCCCCCACGGAGGGGGCGACGACCATGCTACGGTACTTTAACCACTATAAACGTTTCAGCTGATCGACATCATATTGCACCATGACCCATGACCTGAAACCCACAACACGCTTTGGTGCGCGCGTCGCCCACTATGCGCGCACCCGCCCTGGTTATCCAAAGGATATCATTACCTGCCTGCAACAACACCACCACTTGCAACCCTCTCACAAGATCGCTGATTTCGGCTCAGGCACGGGACTCTTGAGTCGTCTGTTTCTAGATCATGGTAACACAGTGATCGGCATCGAACCCAATGCAAGAATGCGAGAAGCGGGTGAGGCCTATTTATCAAAATACGATGAATTCATCTCTATGGAAGGACGTGCTGAAGATTGTGGTCTGATTAATGAAGAAATCGACTTTATCACCACGGGCCAGGCATTTCACTGGTTCACTATTGAAGAAACCCAGTGTGAATTTCAACGGATACTCAAACCCGATGGTTGGGTCGTCTTAATCTGGAATCATCGGCTGGTAGACAACTCTGATTTTGCCGTAGCCTATGAAGCCTTTCTGCACCGCAATACTATCGATTATGCACGTATCAGCCGGCGCTATGCCGATTACGCTGCAATTGAGGCCTTCTTCTCACCCTGTGGCTATGTCGAATACTCATTTCCCAATCAACAGACCTTTGATTTCGAGGGCCTCAAAGGCCGGGTATTATCCAGCTCCTATGCTCCGTTGCAGACAGATGAAAACTGGCAACAGACCCTACAACAACTGCAGGACCTGTTTGCACAACACCAACAAAATGATCGTGTGCAATTCGATTACCGTACCGTGATGATGGTCGGTCACCTTGATTGACATTGGCTTGAACACAACACGATACTTCATGTAACAAAGTGTTAACCCAATAAATCATTTGTAACCCTGGACTTTTCATAGGGTAGTTTTCCTACTATGCTTGTATTCCCACTTGAGTTGAAAAGGAAGCTATCTCATGACACAAAATCGCATATTAATCCTGGATGATGACAATCGATTACGCTCACTACTGACAATATTTCTTGAGAAACAGGGCTTTACAATCACTGGAGCTGAAAATGCTCACACTGCAGAGCGCCATCTTGAACGCGAACGTTATGATGTGCTGATTCTTGATTTAATGTTACCCGACGATGATGGTTTGTCGGTCTGTCAGCGCTTGCGTGCAAAAAACTACGACATTCCGATCATTATGTTGACTGCCAAGGGTGATGATGTAGACCGGATCGTCGGTTTGGAGGTTGGAGCCGATGACTACCTGCCCAAACCCTTTAACCCACGTGAGTTGGTTGCCCGAATCAAGGCGGTGTTGCGCCGAGTACCGCAGAACAATGCCATGGCACCGGACCCGGAAGCCGAGGATATTCATTTCGGAGACTGCATCATCAATATGGCCAGTCGACAGTTGTTTCGCCGGGGCGAAAAGATCCAGTTAACCAGTGGCGAGTTTGGTATTCTCAAATTACTATGCAGTCATCCTAATCGCCCGCTATCACGCGACCATTTGCTGAGTCAAACCACAGGCCGCAGTCACACCCCCTTTGACAGAAGTGTCGATGTGCAAATCTCCAGGTTGCGAAAACTGCTGGAGCCCGATCCCAAACTACCCCGCTATATTCAAACCATTCGAAGTCAGGGCTACGCCTTCGTTCCAGACCGCAGTCCGTCCGCAAGCGCACTGTAAATGTATTACGCAGCTGCCACTAACTCAGAAATGCCGCCTGTTCTCAGACGCGCTCCGGGAGACTATCTGGGAACAGGCATCAATAAAGTATTATTATGAAACTACTGCCCAGGTCATTGTTCGGAAGGGCCTTGCTAGTCATCGTAGTCCTTTTATTATTAATGGAACTGACCACAGCAATACTCACCAGAATATATATCAATGGGGTGATCGCTGAACGCACGGCTGAAATTGTCGTACGTCTGCAAAGCAAGAAAAATAACGACAGACTCAAGCCTCCGACCAATGCCCGAAGCTTCGATAATTTCATGGTCCGCACGCTAACACGGACCCTGCGTGATCGTTTTGGTCAGCGCGCACAAGCGCGCTTGCTTCTTGACCCGGTGTTGACACTATGGATGTATCTACCGGATGGTGATTCTGGGCAATGGGTAACACTCCCAATCGACAGGCTGCAACGCCAACTGGGCTATTTTTTACTCATTGTTGCGCTCTCACTCTTATTCTATGCCATTTTAGCAGCAGCCATTTTTTCTCGTCACATCAACAGACCACTCAAACAACTTACCCATGCAGCACGCCACCTGGCAAGAAGCGAAAGTGTTTTACCACTGAATTTTACTCATAGCGATGAATTCAAAATGCTCGGTGACGCCTTCGACCACATGTCAGAGGATATTCAAAAACTGGAAGAAGATCGTCGCCTGATGCTAGCCGGTGTTTCGCATGACCTTAGAACACCATTGGCCAGACTGAGACTGAGCACTTCGCTGCTGGAAGGAGACTTCGATAAAACGATTCTTGACGGTATGAACCGGGATATCGAGGATATGGATGCAATCATCCAGCAGTTTCTTGCCTTCACCCAAGATAGCAGTAATGAACAAACCGAAATCCTTCCGATCACAGAGCTCGTAACAGCAGCCATAGAGCCGTACCGTAGCAATATCAAAAAACTGGAAATACAGGTCCAAAAATCTCTCAGTATGGCGGCCCGGCCATTATCATTTAAACGTATGCTGACGAACGTACTGGAGAACGCACAAAAATATGGTAATGGAGAAATTGTTATTATACTCGCCACTCAGAATCAAGAACTGGTAATCCGAATCATGGATCGAGGCCCGGGTATTCCAACAAAGGATGTGGCTCGCATGCTGGAACCTTTTCAACGCGGGGATCGAGATAAACAGCACAAGCCCGGTACGGGATTGGGGTTACCCACTGCTCTGCGGCTCGCAAAACAACACGGGGGTACTTTGTCCTTACACAATCGACGTCATGGCGGTTTGGAGGTAAGATTGCAGTTCCCGCTAGAGGATGCTCCTAGTACCTGATCTCCAGGACCTCGTATTGGCGCAAACCTCCCGGAGTATGCACATCGACCTCATCTTCTACTTTATGCCCTAACAAAGCTCTGGCAATAGGGGAATTGAGTGATACCTGATCTTTTGAGATATCTGCCTCAAGGTTACCAACGATCTGATAACAAACCTCGGTATCCTTTTCAATATCCAGCAAGGTAACAACACACCCGAAGACCACTTTACCACTCTTGCTCAACGTTGCAGGATTGATGACTTCCGCATGAGAGAGATCGCCATTTAATTGGGCTATCCTGCCTTCGATAAAACTTTGTTCTTCGCGGGCAGCATCATATTCCGCATTTTCAGAAAGATCTCCGTGAGAACGCGCCTCAGCAATATCCGCAATCACCCGAGGGCGCTCCACAGCCTTGAGATGTTTGAGCTCCTTGCGTAACCTTTCGGCACCAGCGGCTGTTAATAATACTCGCTCCATCACCCAAACTCCTGGTGCAATTCCTGTAATTGATTAATGTGAATATCCTGACCTGAGCGATGTGCATCACAGGCAGCACGTGCCGCAGCCAAAGTCGTATAGTAAGCGATTTTGTGGTTCAGTGCCTCCCGTCGAATCGTATACGAATCAGCAAGACTCCGCTTGCCCTGCGTGGTATTGATAATCAAGTTGATTTCTTCATTTTTTATCTGATCCACGACATTGGGACGTCCCTCGGTGACCTTGTTAACCGGACTGACCTCAATCCCGGCAGCTCGTAACACTTCAGCTGTTCCCTGGGTGGCAAACAATGAAAAACCATGTTTTGAAAGATAGTGTGCCAACACGACAGCGGCCTGTTGATCTGCTTTGCGCAAACTGATCAACGCTTGCCCTTGCGGAGGAATGGCGACACCCGCAGCCCACTGTGCTTTGCCAAAGGCTTCTCCGAAACTACGGCCTGTTCCCATCACTTCACCGGTGCTTTTCATCTCGGGACCCAATACCGTATCTACACCGGGAAATTTGATAAACGGAAAGACCGCTTCCTTGACCGAGTAGTACGACGGGACCATTTCACTACGAATCCCCTGCTTTGCCAAAGACTGCCCCATCATGCAACGGGCAGCGATTTTCGCCAATGGCCTGGAGGTGGCTTTGGAAACAAAGGGCACAGTACGTGAAGCTCTTGGGTTGACCTCCAACACGTAGACATCCTGCCCCTTTACCGCAAACTGGACATTCATCAATCCAATTACGCCAATGGCCATGGCCATCTCACAGGTCTGAGTATGCAATTCACACTGTAATTGAGGGCTCAGACTGAACGGAGGTAAGGAGCATGCAGAATCCCCTGAATGCACTCCGGCCTCTTCAATATGTTCCATGATACCGCCAACGATCACCTGTTCTCCATCACAGATAGCATCCACATCCACTTCAATCGCATCATTGAGAAAGCGATCGAGTAACACCGGCGATTTGTTCGAAACATTGATGGCAGCTTGCATATAGTGCTGCAGATCATTCGAGTTATAGACAATCTCCATGGCTCGCCCACCCAGTACATAGGACGGTCGGACGATGAGTGGATAACCGATCGACTCGGCCTTTTCCATAGCCTCTTCCGTGCTGCAGGCAGTCCGGTTGGGTGGCTGGGTCAAATCCAGACCCTCGATCAATGTCTGAAAACGTTCACGATCTTCCGCCAGATGGATTGCCTCTGGTGAGGTCCCGACAATGGGCGCACCTGCAGCCTGTAACGAACGCGCCAGATTCAGGGGAGTTTGCCCCCCATACTGGACAATAACACCCGTTGGTTGTTCGACTTCGATGATCTCCAGCACATCCTCCAATGTCAAGGGTTCAAAATACAGACGATCGGTTGTGTCGTAATCTGTAGAAACCGTTTCCGGATTACAGTTCACCATAATGGTCTGGTAGCCATCCTCTTTTAGTGCCATGGCTGCATGAACACAGCAATAATCGAATTCGATACCCTGGCCTATACGATTCGGCCCACCGCCCAGTATCATCACTTTGGCAACCAGCTCTGCCATAGCCTCACATTCGTACTGATAGGTGGAATACATATACGCGGTCGGTGTGGCAAATTCCGCAGAGCAGGAATCCACACGCTTGTACACCGGACGAACCTCCAGTTCATAGCGTCGCTTGCGCATCTCGTCTTCACTAACCTGTAGCAATGTAGCCAGGCGTAGATCCGAAAATCCCTGCAGTTTCCAGCACCGCAACAACGTAGCCTCTAGATCTACAAAACGGGTTTGTGCAATTTGCTGTTCCGCCTGCACTAATTCCAGAATATGCTCTATAAACCAGGGATCAATACCGGTTAGATCAGCCACTTCTGAAACCGACATCTGCAGGCGCAAGGCATCCGCTATGAACCACAAACGTAATGGCCGTGGTTGACGCAACTGACTACTGACAAGATCACGACAGGACTCCAGACCAGCTCCATCGGGCAACTGAGAATCGAGCCCAGAAAAACCCGTTTCGAGACTGCGTATGGCTTTTTGCAAGGATTCCTGAAAGCTACTGCCAATCGCCATTACCTCACCGACAGATTTCATCTGGGTTGTCAGCTCATCTCCTGCCTGCGGAAACTTGACAAAATCAAAACGGGGGATCTTGGTGACAATGTAATCTATCGTGGGCTCAAACGCCGCCGGCATCGCGCCACCGGTAATATCATTCTCCAACTCATCCAGGGTATAGCCAACCGCCAGCTTGGCGGCAATCTTGGCAATTGGAAAACCGGTTGCCTTGGATGCCAATGCAGAGGATCGAGACACGCGTGGGTTCATTTCCACAACAATCAACCGGCCCGTATCGGGATTAACAGCAAATTGCACATTCGAGCCACCGGTCTCGACACCGATTTCTCGCAATACCGCGATTGAGGCATCGCGCATATACTGATATTCCTTATCTGTCAGGGTCTGCGCCGGGGCCACGGTAATCGAGTCCCCGGTATGTACGCCCATAGCATCAACGTTTTCAATCGAACAGATGATAATGCAGTTATCCCGACAATCCCGGATGACCTCCATCTCAAATTCTTTCCAACCGATAATGCTCTCTTCAATCAACAGCTCGTTGGTGGGTGATGCATCCAGACCTCGCTCACAGATATCGGTGAACTCCTCCCGATTATAAGCCACACCTCCGCCACTGCCACCGAGAGTGAAAGAAGGGCGAATAATCACCGGGTAACCCAAGCTACTCTGTACTTGATATGCTTCCAACATGCTGTGGGCAATATCACCATGCGCAGTTTCCAGACCAATTTTTGTCATGGCTTGTTTGAAGCATTCTCGGTCTTCTGCCTTGTCAATAGCCTCTCGGTGAGCACCGATCATCTGTACGTGGTATTCAGCCAGCACGCCATGGCGGTCAAGATCCAGCGCACAGTTGAGTGCAGTCTGACCACCCATTGTTGGCAGCAAGGCATCTGGGCGCTCTTTTTCAATGATTTTGGCCAACACCCGCCAGTGCAACGGCTCAATATAGGTGGCATCGGCAAAATCCGGGTCGGTCATAATCGTTGCCGGATTGGAGTTGACCAACACAACCCGGTAACCTTCCGCCTTCAGCGCTTTACAGGCCTGCACGCCGGAGTAATCGAACTCACAAGCCTGCCCAATCACAATCGGACCGGCTCCAATAATGAGCACACTGTGCAGATCATCACGCCTGGGCATCGCAAACCCCCTGTTTGTATGCTTTCATCATAGCGATAAAACGATCAAATAATGCTCCCGCCTCGTGCGGGCCCGGACTCGCTTCCGGGTGCCCCTGAAAAGAAAAAGCCGGTTTCTCCCTGCACTCCAGGCCTTGAATACTGCCATCAAACAAGGAACGGTGGGTAATACGCAGACTATCAGGCAGATCTGAGGTACTAACGGAAAAACCATGGTTTTGGCTGGTAATCAAAACCCTGCCGGTATCCAAATCCTGCACCGGATGATTGGCACCATGATGACCAAATTTCATTTTCTCTGTACGGGCACCACATGCCAATGCTAGTAACTGGTGCCCCAGACAAATACCGAATAGGGGGATCGATTGTTCCAATAGACGTTGAATCGCCGCAATCACATAGTCACATGGCTCTGGATCTCCTGGCCCGTTGGATAAAAAAACCCCATCTGGGACCATCTCCAAAACAGTAGCAGCCGATGTTGAAGCGGGAACCACGTGGACCCTACAACCTCGATCAACCAATAGCCGTAATATATTTCGCTTAACCCCAAAATCGTAAGCCACTACATTGAAGTATTTTTTCTCATCCGCTGTGGCCGCTTCGACATGACTCCCGGAGGCTACTGCTGCTCCGGGAAATCGCCAGCTGGGAGATGTCCAGTCATAGGCCTGCGTGGTACTGACGACCGCCGCCAAATCCACACCCTGCAATCCGGGCGCCTGACGTGCCCGCAGCAATGCCTCATTTCTGTCGAGTCTGTCACCGGTCATAAGACAAGCGACCTGTGCTCCCTGTTGGCGAATTCTGCGGGTCAGTGCCCGGCTATCGATACCGGCAATTGCTACCACCTTGTGGCGTTGCAGAAACGTATTCAATGGTTGCTGGGCACGAAAATTACTCACGAATCTAGGCAAATCGCGGACTACCAGGCCCGCTGCATACACACCACATGACTCATCATCGTCTTGGTTGGTACCGGTGTTGCCGACATGTGGATGGGTCAAGGTGACAATTTGGTGAGCATAAGACGGATCTGATAGAATTTCCTGATAGCCGGTGATCGCCGTATTAAAAACCACCTCTCCCACCGTACAACCGGCTACACCGACCGAGATTCCTTGATATGTTGTGCCATCTGCCAGCACAAGGATTGCATTGTTCGTCAAGTTCAACCTCTGAACATCGAAGTAAAAAAACTGTTCCCCGATTCGAAATTAGCACGGACGGCCCCACGTATCGAGGGGATGGGGAAAGCGCGACGATACTACACACTGTGGCCCATAAAATCCAATATTATTACTAAGCTGCGGCAGATCCAGCCAGCCAAATATGTGGTGGATTTACTCGCCATTGCAGAGTGACTTAAGACCGTCAGGTACTTCGCAGCGAGAAGCAATATGCAAATCTACTGCCGAAACCAGTCCAACAGGAAACTGCCGGTCATGCTGCGGTGGCTCCCAAGTCATACCACAATCCTTTAACCGAGTCTGCGCATCGTATCGAAACGGCAGCTTTCCAGTACCCAGTTATACCCTGTAATCGACAAAATCAAGCAACCGGGACCACCATGGGTACGTGCCCGACCGGCAGCACCGGGATTTACAACCCAGGGCTGCTGATTCTGATCAATCATCTGTTGGTGCGTGTGCCCGAAAACAATCATCCTCGCCTGCGGGTACTTGTCACGCAAACGCTCGGCGTAATGCCGGGTATCATGGATTCTGTGTCCGTGCTCAACGACCAGTGTTCCCCCCGTCAACACCAGTTCCGCTGACTCAGAAAGTACCTGCGCTTGCTTACAGGTGACCGACCATCCGCGCGAAAATAAATCGTTATTGCCCACTACCGCGACCAGGTGATCTGTGATTGCTGACAATGACACGAATACATTATCGTCACCGATATCCCCGGCATGCACCAACACATCACAACCACACAACGCCATCTCAACCCGTGGATCAAGCCAACCATGCGTATCCGATAAGATACCAACCCGACAGGTGCTACTGGCAACGGTGGTTGCAAGTCTCACAGAGGATCAATGCCCCGGGAACTATCTTTACCCTGCGGTAAGTCCAACTTGGCTTGCTGTCGGCGTTTGAGGCGGCGCTCACGGGCCTGGGGTTTGAGCGGAATCGTCATCTCTGCAAACAGGGCCTGTTTCAGAAAACGAAAGGCAAATTGCAGCAATTGTGCCTCATCATCCAATAACAGCTGCATTTTTTCGACACTGACATCAAACCCATCCTGAAATCCCTCGGACTGAATAAACAACCGGAAATTATCCAGATCGTAGCTACAAAGATCAAACAACTGCATGCTGCGAGCACTGGGCTGCCCTATCGTCGGTCCGGAGGTACGCTTTTTGATGACGATATCGCGCCATTCACGATTGGCCTCATCATAAGCCACCACACCCTGTGCAGCTCGATACGCAGCGATAGTTTGTATTTGTGGCTCGTCGTGACCCCGGCAATGGTCCTCCTTAACCAGAAAATAAATATCTTCAACGGTCGACTCCTCTTGCTTGCGCATACCCATGACACCCAGTGCGTAGTAGCGACAGGCAGCCGGACGATCCTGGTAGACACTGCAACCCTCGGGGCTAAGAAAAATACATTCGGTACTGCCCGGCTTGGTGGCCAGATGCAGCCCCGGCATCCCCTGTCCATCCATGGCATAGGGCAATGTGTAACGTGCCACAAAATCTGCAGAATCCAGCTCGAGATGATTTTTCAAACGAATAATATCGTAGGGAGTAATCTGAATTTCGATGCTCTTGCAACAGGCGTTAAAGCAGGCAACCCCAGGGTGACAATGAAACTGAATGGTACTGTCCTGTTCCAGAACAGTGGGTTGTATCGGCGCCTTGTTGGGGATTCCCTCTCTGATCAACCGATCGAATGTTTCCCTGGTCATCGTTTATTCCTCGTGTCATATCGGGCGCACAGAGTACGCATTACTATTCACATATTACCTTGCCGCGGTGAATATTGCTGCAGCAAAAAAAGGGCCGGGAAGGTTCACCCCCCCGGCCCGGTTCCTATTACGGATATCAGTTACAACACTGACTCAAACCTCAGCGCCCTGGTGAGCAATCCCCTTGGGTTCATTATCAGCATAAGCGATCAGCTGAACATACTTAACCTTCTTCAACGACCATTCCTTGGTATTTCGATCATAACGGGAATTAACAAAGCATTTCCAGTTATCATCATCGAGTTGTAGATAGTCTGTGCGGTAATAATACCCGGGATACCGTGTCTCCTCACGAAACTCGATGTGTTTCATATGTGCTTCGGCAGTCAGTATACGATGATAATTCTCCCAGGCACGCAACAGCTCATGCAAGTCTTTAGCCCGCATTTTCAACGAATCTTCCTTAATCATCTCCAGCTTGCGTGTTGCCACCTTCATCATCGCTGCATTGGTCTGATACATGGTTGAAACTCCGCCAACATATTCATCCATAATCTTTTGCAGGCGATACTGCAACATTTTCGGAGTAATATAATTCGGATTAACATCAATGGCTGTTGTGTAATCCTTGTGCTCCAGGAAGTTGCGTACCGGACGATAGATTTCTTCCACCAGCTCATCGATGGGACGCTCCAGCTCCGGCTTAATATCGGGATGATCGAGAACATACTTAACCATGGCCTTGCTCGCGATACGTCCCTCTACATGGGACCCGGAGGAGAATTTATGCCCCGAGGCTCCCACACCATCGCCGGCGGTAAATAACCCCGGAACCGTCGACATACGGTTATAGCCCCAGTGATAGTGATCCGGCATCCCCGGCAGATCTTCCGGACCGGAACACCACATTCCGGAACAACCGGCATGCGAACCCAGTAGATAAGGCTCGGTCGGCATCAACTCGGACATTTCCTTATCCGGCTCAATATTCTCACCCGCCCAGACACCACACTGACCGATCGTCATATCGAGAAAATCTTCCCAGGCTTCAGCTTCCAAGTGTTTGATTTCCTTTGGTGTCATATTTTTCGCCAGATTGGCCATGGCTGTTGGTGTGTCCATAAAGATGGGTCCACGACCCTCACGCATCTCCTTCATCATCAGGTGATTGCGCAAACAGGTACCCATCTTGAAACCCACGGTGTAGTGGTCATAGCCAGCATCCACCAGATCCTGATAGTTCTTTTCCTGGTAGTCTTCGCCAAAGGCATTCATGGCCTTGGCCTTGAACAGCAGGAACCAGGCCCCTACCGGTCCATAACCATCCTTGAAACGGGCCGGGACGAAACGGTTTTCCATCAGGGTCAGTTCGGCACCGGCTTCAGCACC
>ENA-ORDP01000395-ORDP01000395.1-marine-sediment-metagenome-genome-assembly--contig:-NODE-395-length-29070-cov-7.351129_pt1 | contig 29070 bp, 26 predicted proteins | sample MGYA00248627_ERZ508539 | MGnify/ENA primary metagenome ERZ508539 (study PRJEB26208, sample SAMN05571518) | marine sediment metagenome | biome: deep sea; feature: Hydrothermal vent; material... | reverse complement strand
GCGGGTCTTCATGGAAGGTATGTACAGTGGTGGGGCTTATGCGGCCAAGATCCTTGCTGAGAGATTTGACTTCATATCTTATAACAATCTATTGGATGTTGGAGGAGGGCCAGGTGTCTTCACCATCGAAATAGCCAAACGCTATCCCCATCTAAAAGCAATCGTGTATGATCTTCCTGAAGCCTGTGCAATTGCTACTGAGAGAATTAGGTGTGCGCAACTCAGCGATCGAATTGGTGTACGACTGGGGGATTTCTTTGAGGGGCCTCTGCCTGATGGGGCAGATGTTCTTCTGCTCTCTCGTGTGCTACATGCATGGAATTCTAGCAAGAATGAGATTATCCTTCAAAAGGCGTACGATGCTTTATCTTCAGGTGGAGCGGTGATCATTTATGACTGGATGATGGATGATGACCAGACAGGACCGCTCTTTGCGGCTTTGCTTTCCCTTACGATGTTAGTCTACGCTGAGGGCTGGGCATACGCGTGGAGTGACTATTCTCAATGGTTGACCCAGGCTGGATTCGTTGAGGTCCGACAAATACCAATGGAGCCAAGCCATGGGGCTAACGGTATGGTGGTGGCCGTCAAGCCTTGATGAGTGGTATACGGCCATCGGAGATGATTGGCACAGGTACTTATGGTTCTACTATGGCCACAACTTCTACATGCACAAGCGCCTCAGGGTCATAGAGATCATCCACTACAACACCGCAGAAAGCTGGCCTGATCCCTTTGAAAACCTGTGCATGAGCCTTTGATATCGCTGGCCAGTGATCATTATTCTTCACATATATGCGAGTCGAGACAACATCCGTCAACCATGCACCTGCCTGTTTAAGAGCTTCTTCAACTTTTTTAAACGCATGCAGTGTTTGTTTGTAAGGATCGCCTTTCCCAACCACGTTACCTCTTGCATCGCGAGGTGATGTCCCACTATAGTCTTTGCGAGTTGGACCATGAGGTTTGACTAGTTACAATAGTTGACTATCTTCTTGCTGGGAGGGGAGGTCTTCACCGATGCATCAACTCAAGCTCGATCCCCGCTGGGGAGAGACCCCGGAGACGCTCCTGCGCCGGAGCAGCAAAGCCCCTCACGCTAGAGTCCGAGAGCGCTTCCTGGCCCTGGCCTTGGTGGCACTGGGAAAACCGGCCACTGAAGTGGCAAAGCTGCTGGGACGGAATGCGCAAACGGTCCAAGGGTGGGTTCATCAGTTCAACGCAAAGGGGCCGGAGGGAAAACCGGCCGCACTTCCCGGGAAACCCTTCGCGTCGCTTGCTCTCTGCTGAAGAACTGGCACAGCTGAAGGCGGCCATCCAACAATCACCCCGGCAGGTGGGTTTCCCCAGAGGTAGATGGACCGGGAAACTGATCATGGCTTTTGTCAAGCAACGTTTCGGCCAGACCATCGCCTACCGGACGGCCATTGGCTACCTGCACCGCTTGAACTTCGTGCGTAAGCGACCGAGGAAACGGTTGAAGAAGGCTGATCCCAACCAGCAGAAGGCCTTTGCGGCAGCACTTCAGGAGCTGGAGAGATCTCGCTGTGCTCGGAGCGTGACGGTCTATCTCGATCAAGGCCAGATCTGGATGGATGTGCTACTGCGACTGATGTGGTGCTTGAAGGGGAAACCTGCTGAAGTTGATTCGTTCTCTCCGGGGAAGAAGAAGCTGCGGTTTTACCTGGCGGTAGTGCGACCGCTGGGAGGAGTGATCACCTTGCAAGTGGACTGGTTCAACCAAGAGAATACCGCCCGTTTTTTGGAGAAGGTCAGGAGCAAGCTGGAGAGATACCGCATTGATTTGGTCTGGGATTCCGCCCCTTGGAATCGAGGAGTGATCGTGCGGCAGGCTCTGGCGCGAGATCGGATTCACAGCCAGCGGCTGCCGGCTTACAGCCCGGAGATGAATGCGGCGGAACCGTGGATCAAATGGGTCAAAGAGGTGCTTGCAGAGAACACTTGCTGGTTGGAATTGAAGGCTCTAGGGCGAGCTTTTAACGGGTTTGTGGCGTCCATGAGCCGGCGAGCGCAACAGATCCTCCGTCGCTGCGTCCCTCAAACAATGGGTTACTACTGGCAATGACTATAGTCACTTCATCCATTACCATCATCAAATATGCATCCCGGATATTTTCTTCCAGTTCTTCAAGCGTTTTGCCTTGGGTCATTATTTCAGGATGTTCCAGTAGTTTTCCGAGCCAGAATTCATCGGATTTCCAGTACACCATATGCATTCTTATATTCATGCCTTACTCCTTTCTCACCTGGGTGATAGCCAGCTTAACGCTTGAGCTAAGATGCTGCCAGGCTAGCAGAACTACCCCTATTATACGACAACTTGGCTGGCAACACTACCTTTCAAAACCGCCTTTTTTTGCGACCTAGCGCATAATGCAAGACAATATATCCGAGCACAGCAGACAGTAACGATCCCAGGAGAATCCCCAACCGATCTGCCACAATGTAATCTACCGCATCATGCTCAAAGGCTAAAGATGCAATGAATAAACTCATCGTGAACCCAATTCCACCGAGAATAGCCATTCCATAAAGCTCAAACCAACCTAAATCATCAGGTAGCCTGGTTATCCTCAACTTAACCCCCAGCCAGATAAATCCAAAAACCCCGAGTTGTTTGCCAATAAAAAGACCAAGGATGATACCAAGAGGGACTGGTTGCAGTAGTATAGGCAAGGAAATCCCCTTCAGCGATACCCCCGCATTGGCGAAGGCAAAGAGTGGCATAATCCCGAAAGCGACCCAGGGGTGGAGTGAGTGTTCCAAATGGCGAAGTGGGGAAGGCGCCTCTTTGTTTTTTGCACCCGTAGGAATAGCAAAAGCCACTGCAACACCAGCTAAAGTCGCATGCACACCTGATTGCAATACAAAAACCCATAGAATGATCCCAACTAGAACATAAGGTGCAATTTGGGTCACGCCTGAACGATTCAGACCAAACAAGATTACCAGCATTACTGCAGCCAAGATAAGCGAAAGAAGCGAAATGTCGGTTGAGTAGAAGACAGCGATAATGATAATGGCTCCCAGATCATCCATTATTGCCACGGTCATTAGCAGTAGCTTCAATGACAATGGGACGCGATTGCCAAGCAAGGACAATATCGCTAAAGCAAAAGCTATATCCGTTGCAGTAGGGATAGCCCAACCATTAAGAGCGACGGCATTACCTCTGTTTAACCACATATAAATCAAGGCAGGAACAGCTATTCCTCCAATAGCGGCAATACCAGGTAAAGTAATCTGCGAAAGGTCTGCAAGTTGGCCCTCTCTCATCTCACGCTTGAGTTCTACTCCCACCAGTAGAAAAAAGATTGCCATCAATCCATCGTTAATCCACAGTAACAATGGTTTATCAATACTCAACACGCCAACACGAACGCCAACAGGCAGCTCTAATAATTGGTCGTACAAGACTGATAACGGTGAATTCTCCAGGAATAGAGCGACAATCATTGCAGCTATCAGAAGAAGACCGCTTGCTGATTCGAGTTTCAGGAACTCACGAATTACCTGAACTGGATTTGTTGTCCTACCTAGCATTGCATATCATCCATCTGATCTCTGTTCTGTCATCTTAGACGAAAACCCTTCCTCCTAAACTACTGCCTTGCATGTTATGTAAGAATACTTGCGCCTAGGCCCTATCCTTACTGTGCTAGACGGATAATTCTTCCAGCTATCACGCTTGCCCTCACTCAGTGTAATTCTTATAATACATCAATGGGGCCTGAAAGTCAATATTCCGCAATCCTCATTAAAAATATACTCGAAAGGGGAGGTGGGCTCAACCACGAAGGAAGAGCAAGCTGTGACTAAGTCATTGGCTCCACAGTACCGGCGAGCCGCAACAGGGGACTCTTTGCTTTCGCCCAAGAGGCGCTGTATAGTAGCCAAGCGGTTCTCTGAGCTGCGCCGGGGCACCCGGTCATCGCCCTAACTCTTGATTCCTAGGCGGCATGAGATTGGATAACCGAATCGAGTTGGCTAGGCTGGCTTATGGGGAACAGGTCCTTCGCTGTACCAATCGGGCGCCGGCTGAGGTTGAAGCGTTGCTCACCCTCGATGGCGAGCTGGAAAAAGCCTTCAAATGGATGGCCTTTGCCCTGGCCAAACGCGAGGGCCATGCCGATCATGTGCGGGGTCTATTGGCTTATCTGGTCAGCCATCATCTGGGCAAATTGGACCGAGCCAAGCGCCGGCGCTTGGTCACCAAAATCGAGAGAGGAGAGATCAAATTGCAGGACTTAACCTTTGAGCAGTTGGCCGGCACCCGGCTGCGTTGGGTGCAAATCTTTCAACTGGTGGGCCATGAGTTTAATCCCACCCGGGAGAAGGAACAGGTCAAGCGTATCTACCAACGGCTGATCCAGGCCGAGAAGCAAGCGGAGGAGCGAGGACGATGAAACTGGCCCGCTTTATTCCCCCCGATGGAGACCCGACCTGCCCGCTCAGCGGGGAGGTGCGCGGCGATCAGGTGATCAAAGGCGAACAGGTCTATCCCCTCTCGGAGGTGCGGCTGCTGGCCCCGGTGGTGCCCCGGCTGATCGTCTGCGTGGGGGTCAACTACCGCGCCCATGCCCAAGAGCTGAGCCACCCGCTGCAAGAGCGTCCCTTGCTCTTCTTCAAGCCACCCTCAGCGGTCATCGGACCGGGGCAGCCCATCCGCCTGCCTGACTCTGAGCGGGTGGACCATGAGGCCGAGGTGGCGGTGGTGATCGGCGAGCGAGCTCGCCGGGTCAAAGCTGCTGAAGCCGAGCGCTTCATCTGGGGCTACACCTGCTTCAACGACATCTCCGACCGGGTAGCCCAAGAGTGGGAGCGCAACTGGGTGCGAGCCAAGGGCTTCGATACCGCCGCGCCGCTGGGCCCCTGGATCGCCACCCCCGATGAGGTCAGTTGGCCTTTGAAGTTTGAGCTGCGCCTCAATGGCGAGATCAAGCAGCGGGGGGACACCAGCGAGATGATCTTTTCTATCCCCCAGCTGATCGAGGAGATCACCCGCCGGATCACCCTGGAGCCCGGCGATCTGATTGCCACCGGCACGCCTGCCGGCGTCGGCCCGCTGCGGCCGGGCGACCAGGTGGAGGTCGAGCTCCAAGGCGTTGGCTGCCTGAGCAATCCGGTCGAACGAGCCGACTAGGCCGGCGAGCCAGACTCGCTTGCTGGGTGAGCAGCAGGGTTAGTATTGAGCATCACGAGTTGCTCTTGACTTGCGGGATTTCTCCGTTTATCATGCCAGAGTTCCGGCGCGATCATCTAGACGCTCGGCGACAGGGACGCAGGCTCGATTCTTAAGGAGGGGATCGCTGATGCGCAAATTTCTGCTATTGGCCGGTCTGATAGGTCTGGTCTGGCTCCAGGTGAGCGGAGCGCCGGGGACGGTCGGCTCGGTGCCGCTCCTGACGGCCTCGCAACGGATCGCGCCCTCGGCTATCTTCCCCTCCGATTCAGGCTTGCAACCCTCGATGGCAACAGTAACTCTGACGCTGACCAATCCTCGGCAAGTAACCCCTTTGGATCTAGTATTGGTGCTCGATAGATCGGCCGGGGCTGATCTGGCCGCGGTGCGCAGCGCGGGCCAAGCGGTCGTCGCCCAGCTTGGCGCACAGGATCGCGTGGCGATGATCAGCTATGCCGGCGAGGCACGCTTAGACCTCCCTCTGAGCTCCGATCTGCTCCGTGCTTCTGAGGTGATCGCCGACCTGCTACCCGGTGAAGGTTCCGATTTGGTCGGCGCCTTGCGCCTGGCCAACGACGAACTGCTGCGCTCTAGGCGCCCCCAGGCGGCGCGCGCCATCGTGCTGGTCAGCACGGGCTTTGTGACCGACCGCCAGGCGGCGCTTGCCCAGGCCGAACGAGCCGCCATGCTGGGCATTCGCATCTTCGCCTTCGGTGCAAATGGGGCGCCCGATGAGCACCTGCTGAGCTTGCTGGCCGACCGCACCGGTGGGACCATGTACTCCAGTTTTAGTGAGCAAGGTATGGCGGCCTTCTTCGCCCAACTCTCCCGTCAGATTCTGCCGCCGGCCCAGATCACCATCACCGAGGTCCTGTCGGCCGACGTTGACTATCGCGGTTCGGAGGTCAATCCACCCAGCAGCGTGCAGCGCCTCAACGACCGCTCGGCCACGCTGCTCCTCTGGAAAGTTCCGGCGCTGTCGGAAGGCCAGCGTTGGCAGACGATCTTTACTGTCAGCGCACGGCAAGCGGGTCGGCGCTCGATCTTCAGTGAGCTGCCGCTGATCCGCTATCTCGATCGGGAGGGGGTCTTCCCCCAATTGAGGCAGATCACGCTGCCTACCCTGCGCCTGACCGTGCGCAGTGTGCCAGAGGTGGCTTTTGAATTCGGCCCGGCCCGGCCGCGGGTGGGGAATACGGTCATCTTCATCGGCGAGCCCCTGGCGAGCAGCACGGTCAACCGTTGGGACTGGGATTTTGGCGATGGCAGTTCCGGCAGTGGTCGGGTGGTGGTGCATCAATATAGCGCGGCCGGCACCTATAAAATACAGCTCAAGGTAAGCGGTCCCTTTGGGGCCAGCGTGACATTGACCAAGCCACTGACGGTGAGCGCGCCGGCTAAGTAGTCTAGCAGAATGTCAGCTTTTTAAGTTGATAGTAGTGAGCCACAAGTGGGAAGCTTCTTTCTTTGCTTTGCTCCACCTCTAACCACTATACTCTCTACGGTTAAGTGTTTCTAAAATGCCTATGGGCACTAGGAGTAATACAATGTCGAAGCTGATTCAACCCAACCGTGATGACCACCCCGAAGCGGCGGGAAAGCATCTTGAGGATGCCACGGTGCTTATGGTAGCCCGGCGATACGATGGGGCTGCATACCTGGCAGGTTATGTGGCTGAGTGTACCATTAAATCATTGATCCTGCTGGAGCACGGCCAACAAGCGTGGGGTCATAGGCTCAATAAGCTCAGTCAGCAAGCTCAACGGCTCGCGGCGTTGCCCGGTTCGCGGTCAGCCAAATATTCAGCAATTCTAGCGAGAAGCTCTAATCCTAACGGAATTATGAATCCATCCACCGGTTGGTATCCGGATTTGCGTTATCGGCCATCAAACATGATTCCCCAGCAGCAAGCAAGCGACTGGTTGACTGAGGCCCAAGAGATCTATGCGCAAAGCATCATTCCCATGAGGCTGGACGGGGTGATTTGATGTTGCATCTAGATGAAGCGCGCCACCAAGCTCTGGAAGCACTCCGGCATCTGCTGGCAGGAACACCAAAGAGCGTGAAAGCCGTGCTCATTGATGATCTCTTCGGGCACATCCGGGTGGTGCTATGGCCTGGGAAACGGAACGGTTCCAAGCTCCTTGATCAGACAAGAAAGGTGCTGCAAGAAGCCGCTGGAACCTACTGGAGCGGAGAGATTTGGGATGCCTCGCAGGCCGGTGAGAGTGATCGCTTAGTATATGATCATGCTTGGGAAGAGGCCGCTGGATCGGAGGTGCTCCCCAGAAAATTACGCTTACTCCTGCGGCATCGCAACCGAGGGGCCTGGCTTAGTCCGTTGGCCGAGCCCCCCTGGTCTATACCGAGTCGGCCCAGCTTGAAAAGACCACCTATAGTGGCTTTCTACTCCTTCAAAGGAGGCGTGGGTCGCTCAACGGCATTGGCAGCCTTTGCTATCCAGCAGGCCCGTCAGGGAGAACGCATCGTTGTGGTGGACGCCGATCTCGATGCACCTGGGGTGGGTTCACTGCTGGCGGCAGACCCAGAGGGCACCACAGCCAACTGGGGTGTGCTCGACTATCTCTTGGAACGTCCGTTCTATGATCAGGTGGACCTGGGTGACTATTATCACGCCTGCCGTCGCGAGGTGGTCAGCGGACCTGGGGAAATTCTGGTCTTTCCAACCGGTCGTTTGGATGATGACTATCTCGGGAAATTGGCCCGCATTGACTTGGAGCCGTCGCATTCAAATGAGGGGCCGCATCCGCTGCATAGGTTGCTGCAAGAGATCCGTGAACAACTCTCTCCTTCGTGGATTCTGGTGGATGTGCGAGCCGGGTTGGCGAACCCTGCCGGTTTTATCTTAGCAGGAATTGCTCATCTCTACGTCCTCTTTGGGACCTTTTCCGAGCAAAGCTGGCATGGGCTACGCCTGGTAATCCGGCACCTGGGAGCTAAGCGCGTGCAAGTTGGAAAACCCCAAGCTGATTGCCTACTCGTGCAAGCTATGGTGCCGCGCGTGACCGATCCCCCTGGAGTCGCGACGACAGCCTTTGCGGAGCGTTCACTCGATGAGTTCACCGAGCACTATTATGCGGCTGAGGGCGGGGAGGATTTATGGACCACCGTAGATGACGTGGAGAGCAGCGACGCTCCTCACGTTCCCGTTCCTCTGCTCTACAACGATCAACTGGCCTATTTTAGAACGATCGATGAGGTAGCCGATCTATTGGCTAAGTCCGAAGATTATCGTGCGCTCGCTATACGCATTCTGAGCCGCTTCGGCGGGGGTGCCTGATGGCTGGTAAAAAGATCACCAAGGCCCAGCGGCTCCTTTTGCTCCGCCAGCTCAGCGATCTAGGCTATGGCCAAGCAGAGAGTGAATCAGAGGAGAAATTTCCCCTCAGGTTCTACCCGGTGTTAGAACACTTGCGCGCTTTTGATCCGGCGGTCGTTCTAGTCGTGGGTGATCGGGGGACCGGCAAGTCAGAGCTCTTCAATGCGGTGTTCAAGCATGATTTGATGAGCACTCTCGCGCATCATGCGCCGGGAATACGGTTCCCCAGCAAGGATCCTAGCTGCGTTAGTTGGATAGAGGGATACCCTCTTGGCCAAGAGTTTCCCGACCCACGCGGCCTTCGGGACGTGCTGAGCACGTCACAACGGGCCGTAGATCTTTGGTTTGCCTATCTGGTGCGACGCCTTCAGGATCGCTTTGATGAAGAGAGCAAAACACACCTTGTAAAACTCCTTGAGCCTCCGGGTGGCGCTCCAGATCAAGTATTGAGGGCTTTCGACGCAGCCGGAAACGCACCACTATTGGCGTTAGACCAATTGGATCGAAAGCTGTCTCAGGAAGATCGCTGGCTCTTCGTCGGCTACGATGAGCTGGACACCCTAGGCGGCTTCGACTGGGAAGCCATGGCGCTGGCCATTCGCGGGTTAATTGGCTTCTGGGCCAGCTATGCACGTCGCTGGCAGCGCTTACGGGCCAAAATTTTCTTGCGCACTGACCTCTTCCGGCGCCATGCGGGTCTGGGGGGTGCAGACCTGGCTAAGCTGGCTGCCAACCGGGCAGAGCTCTCTTGGAGTGACCGCAACCTCTTTGCAGTCTTGATCAAACGCATCGCCAACACCAGCGATGAGCTATTCCAATACTGTCAAGGCGCTCGTATTTCATTCGAGAAAGAGCAAGATCCTATCTTGGGCAGGATGCCTCGGCTCATTGCGGCTGAGGAGTCCAGAAGGCTGATCGAGCGCATGGTCGGCCCCTATATGGGGGCTGGGCGCAAGAAGGGAGAAACCTTTCGGTGGGTGCTAGCCCATCTACGTGATGGGAGAGGGGTGGCCACACCTCGCGAGCTGGTGCGCCTCTTCGAGCAGGCGGCAGGGAAAGAAGCGGCTAACGATAGAGTGAGGTCCCCCAAGCTCCTGCACCCTACTGCCTTGCGGCAAGCACTGGAGGATGTGTCAACCGACCATGTGACTCAAGCAACTCATGAGTGGCCCTGGATATACGGGGTCCACCAGCGTGTAGAAAAACAGCGACTTGTGCCTTGGAGCCGACGAGAACTTGAAAACCTTCTGCGACAGCAGTGGGAGCTATCTTGGGGAGAGACTCAAGAGATTCGACCTCCGGAGAAGAGCCCATCAGAGTTCATTGACTACCTGGTTGAGCTAGGAGTCTTTCGTCAACGGGGCAAATATCGCATTGATGTACCGGACATCTATCTCTTCGGCCTCGGGCTCAGGCGTAAGGGAGGTGTGAAGCGTAAGTGATGGGCTAAGGCTCTGCTCTAACGCTGACTTTCAAAGCGAGCTTCCCCTTCTCTGCTCCAGCGCACGATTAGCTGGTCGAACTGATAGGCCCACTGCTCGGACATGCGAGCGCGAATCCAGCTTATGCCGCCCCGCTTGCCTCCAGAGTCAGGCCGACATATAATTCTGCCCCACGATGCAAAAAGAACTCTTGGCCTCAGGTTGGGCTGCTTATGCCAATTTCGCCACGCTGCCGCCTGAGTATGCCGACTATGAGAAGGCTCGCTTCGTGCTGCTGCCCGTGCCCTATGACCGGAGCGCCTCCTATCGCCCAGGGGCCCGCGGTGGCCCGGGGGCGATCATAGAAGCCTCGCGCTACCTTGAGCTCTACGATGAGGAGCTGCAAGCTGAGCCCTATCGGGCCGGGGTTCACACCCTGCCGGCACTCGAGCCGCTGGCCTCCGGCCCTGAAGCGATGAGCGCTCGCGTGGAAGAGATAGTCGGCCGGTTGCTCGCAGCGGGCAAGCTGCCCATCCTGTTGGGCGGCGAGCACTCGCTCACCATCGGAGCGGTGCGCGCTCTCAGTGGGCAAGGCGAAAAACTCTCGGTGCTGCAGCTTGACGCTCACGCCGATCTGCGCGAGGAGTACGAGGGCACACCTTTCAGTCATGCCTGCGTGGGACGACGCATCGCCGAGCGCGCCCGGCTGGTGCAGTTGGGCGTGCGTAGCTTGAGCGCCGCAGAGGCCGATTACCTGCACCATGCACAAGTTACCACCGTCTACGCCCAAGAGTGGCTGGAAGATGAGCAATCGGCCGAGCGGGCGCTGGCTGAGCTTGACGATCCGGTCTACATCACCATTGATCTGGATGTATTCGATCCGGCGATCATGCCGGCCACCGGCACGCCGGAACCGGGCGGCTTGGGCTGGTATGCGGTATTGCGACTGCTGCGGTGCGTCTGCCGCACCCATCGAGTGCTAGGTGCCGATCTGGTCGAGCTGGCGCCACTGCCCGGTCAGGTCGCGCCAGATTTCTTGGCAGCTAAATTGGCCTACAAACTGATCGGCTACTTAAGCGAGCCGAGCCGAGGAGGATCATGATGAGCGAACCAAACACCTTTCCATTCGTTCCCAAGCGATTATTCTTCACTAAAGGCGTGGGGGTGCACAAGGATGAGCTGCGGGCCTTCGAGTTGGCGTTGCGCGAGGCGGGCATCGAGAAATATAACCTGGTGCATGTCTCCAGCATTCTGCCGCCTCACTGTAAGATCGTCTCCCGTGCGGAGGGGCTCAAGTCGCTGCAACCCGGACAAATGGCCTTCTGCGTCATGGCTCGCTGCAGCAACAACGAGCCGCGCCGCCTGGTCTCAGCCTCCATCGGCTGCGCCATCCCGGCCGAGCGCAGCAACTACGGCTATCTGAGCGAGCATCACGCCTTTGGCCAAACCGAGCGACAGGCCGGTGACCACGCCGAAGACCTGGCCGCCTCGATGCTGGCCTCGACCTTGGGGATCGAGTTCGACGACAACTTAGCTTGGAACGAGAAGGAACAGCTATGGAAGATCAGCGGAGTGATCGTGCGCACCCGCAACGTCACCCAATCGGCGGTCGTCGGGCGGCGAGGGGATACAGTTGTGGTAGCTGCCACCGTCTTCCTCTTCTGAGCAGCGTTGCTCTCCCTCGCTTTTTGGCTGTGGCCCAGATGGATCCAGCATTAACGCTCCGGAGATACCTGCTTGTCTGAGCTCTTTCCCTCTTCCAGGTCCCGCTGGATGAGCGCTTCCTCGCGCTCCTTCGGGTCCCCGTAGCCCCCGCCGCCGGGCGTGCGGACGCTGATCATATCTCCAGGATGAAGCTGCAGGACGCATTTGCCCGGCAAGGGTTTTTCAATATCCCCGCGAATCAGCACATTCTCCCCTCGTGCTCCCAGATCTCCGCCGAAAAGACCGTAGGGCTGACCGATGCGACGGTCGCTCAGCAGCGAGAGCGTGGCTTTATGCTCGACCACTCGAATATCCCTTCGCAGACCCAAGCCGCCCCGGAACCGGCCTCGGCCACCGGTGCTCGGCCGCAGCTCGTAGCGCTCCACCCGCAAGGGATAGGCCGTCTCCAGCGCTTCCACCGGCGTGTTCAGCGTGTTGCTCATGTGCGAGTGTACCCCGTCGATCCCGTCCAGTCCCAGCCGTCCTCCGAATCCCCCGCCCATCGTCTCATAGATCGTGTATGGCTCACCGCTGCGCGGATCGATCCCACCCAGCGTCAAGTTGTTCATCGTCCCCTGACAGGCGGCCAAGGCCTTCTCAGGAGCCAGCGGAGCCAGAGCACCGATCAGCACGTCCACGATGCGCTGACTGGTCTCCAGATTTCCCCCGACCACCGCCGCCGGGGGCCGGGCGTTGACGATCGTTCCCTCAGGGATGATCAACTTGATAGGGCGATAGGCACCATCATTGGGTGGGATCTGGGGATCGGTGAAACAGCGAATCGTATAATAGGCCGCTGAGGCGGTCACAGCGTAGACCGCATTGATCGGACCCTCTACCTGCGGGGCGCTCCCGCTGAAGTCCACGGTGACCTCTCCTAGCTCTTGATCTAACGTGACGGCTACCTGAATGGGAATTCGTTCCGTCCCACGCCCGTCGTCGTCTAGATAATCTTGGTAACAATAGACGCCCGGCTGGAGCCGGCGCAGCCCTTCACGCAGCTGTCGTTCGGAGTAGTTCAGGATCTCATCTGTGATCTGAGCAAAGCGGGCCAAGCCGTGAGCCTCTATCAGCTCAGCCAGCCGCCGCACGCCGGTCCCGTTGGCCGCCATCTGGGCCCGCAGGTCACCCAAGCGCTCTCGGGGCGTGCGCACGTTGGCCAGGATTAGATCTAAGAGATCCTGCTGGAGTCGCCCAGCTCGCCAGAGCCGCACGGGGAAGATCCTCAGGCCTTCTTGATAGATCTCGGTTGAAGTGCCCGCAACGGAGCCCGGCGTGCTGCCGCCCACATCAGCGTGATGGGCTCGGTTGGCCGCATAGCCAATCAGTTCGTTTTCTGAATAGATCGGCGTGACGAAGGCGATGTCCGGCAGATGGGCGCCGCCATGAAAGGGATCGTTCAAGATCACCGTATCTCCCGGCTCCAACGCGGGGAACTCTTCCAGAGCTGCTTGCACCGAGAAGGGCATCGCCCCCAGATGCACCGGCATGCTCTCCGACTGAGCGATCATGCGTTTTTGCGCATCGAAGAGCGCGCAGGAGCAGTCGCGGCGCTCCTTGATGTTGGGAGAGTAGCTGCTGCGGATCAGCGCGGCGCTCATCTCCTCGGCGATGCCGGCTAAGGCCCCGCGCACGACTGAGAGCGTCACCGCGTCAACAGACTCTTGTGTTTTCATGACACCTCCACGATCAGTTGGCCATAGGCATCCACCTGGGCGCTCTGCCCCGGATAGATCACCACGGTCGATTCAACCCCCTCCAGAATGGCCGGTCCCTCCAGTCGAGCGGGGGCCGCCAGCCCCTCGCGGCCATAGAAGGGACAATCCTCCCAGCCGGTCCCAGCGAAGTAGACCGGGCGCTTGCCCAGCATCTCCGGGGCCTTCCGGCCGGGAGCCCGACGAGGGAGCACGGGCTTGGCGCCGGTACCCACGGCCATCATCCGCAAGTTGACCAGCTCGAGCGGCTCCTCCCGGGCGGCATGACCATAGACCCGCTCATGCTCCCGATGGAACCGCGCCGCCAGTTCTGCCAGATCGGCTGTGCCCAGCGAGCGGTCAGGCACGGTCAGGCTCAGCTCGTAGGATTGCCCCAGATAACGCAAATCCATCGAGGGGACGAAGGCGATCTGCTCTGGGCGAACGCTATCGGCCTGCAGCCGCCGGCGCCCCTCGCGCTTAAACTCCTGGTAGATCCTGTTGACCTGTTCCCAGTCGAGCGTCTGGGCGCTTTGCAGGACGGTTTGTACAAAGTGATGAATCAAGTCCGCCGTCAGCAGGCCAAAGGCCGAGAGCACCCCGGCCGAGCCGGGGACGATGACGGTGGGGATGCCCAAGCGCCTGGCCAGTTGCCCGGCGTGGAGCGGTCCAGCTCCGCCGAAGGCCAGCAGGGCGAACACTCTGGGGTCATAGCCCCGCTCGACGGAGATGACCCGGATGGCTCGCTCCATGTTGGCCTCGGAGACGGTGAGAATTCCAGAGGCCGCCTCCTCCAAACTCATCTCCAGCGGCTGGGCGATCTGCTCGGCAATGGCCCGGCGGGCCGCTTCCAGATCGAGCCGGGGGATGTCCCCCAAGGGGCTCTGGGGATTGAGGCGTCCTAGGACGAGCTGGGCATCGGTGACGGTCGGCTCGGTTCCGCCCCGGCCATAGCCCACCGGACCGGGGAAGGCCCCAGCACTTTTAGGGCCCACACGCAGCGCCCCTCCGGCGTCTAACCAGGCGATGCTCCCACCTCCGGCGCCGATCGTTTGGATGTCCACCATAGGGACGCGCAGGGGGCGTCCGGCGATCTGGCCCTCACTGGTCAAGCGGGGCCGTCCTCCCTGGATGAGTGAGAGATCGCAGCTCGTCCCGCCCATGTCCAAGGTGATCAGGTCCGGATGGCCGGTCAGCTCACCGATGAAGCGGGCCCCTTCCACGCCGCCCGCCGGGCCGGAGAGCAGCAAGGTCACCGGCGCTTGGCGAGCCAGGCGCGCGCTGGTGATCCCGGCATTGGATTGCATGACCCGCCACTTGGTGGGAACCCCCAACTGCTGGGTCCCCTCTTCCAGTTCTTGCAGATAGTGGTTCACCACCGGGAGCAGGGCGGCGTTCATCACCGTGGTTGAAGTCCGTTCGTACTCACGATATTCAGGCAGCGTCTCGCAGGAGAGGACGATCGGCAGGTCTTGAAGCTGAGCGCCGAGCAGTTCGCGCACGCGGCGCTCATGGGACGGGTTGAGATATGAGAAGAGCAGGACGACAGCTACGCTTTCCACCTCTTCTTCGCTTAGCTTGGCCGCGATCTTTTGGATCCCTCCCTCTTCCAGCGCTCGGAGGACCTGACCCCTGAAGTCCAGGCGTTCAAGAATCTCATAGCGCAGGTGGCGCGGGACCAAGGGTTCAGATCTCTGGGTAAAGAAGTTATAGAGCTCCGGTCGGCTTTGGCGGCCGATCTCCAGCACGTCGCGGAAGCCCTCGGTGGTGATCAGGGCCGTGCGGGCCCATTTGCCTTCCAGGAGGGCGTTGGTGGCCACGGTCGTCCCGTGAACCAGCTGGCCGATCTCGGTTGGTTTGCAGTCGAGCTTGTCCAGCAGTGCTTGTAGACCTTGGAGAACTGCCTGGGCCGGGTTCTGGGGCGTCGAGGAGAGCTTGAGCGTCTCCAAGCGCCCGGAGCGCGGGTCAAAGGCAACCAGATCCGTGAATGTTCCGCCGATGTCAACGCCAATGCGCATGGTATGCCATAGTCCTAAGAAGGGCCTTATAGATAAGATTAATACGTAAGAGTTCTTGGTTAGACATGTCTTTAAGTCTTATGCCGGAATTCTTGACACTACCGATAGTGTCTATTGCCTTCAAATCCACAATTTACCGGTAGCTAAGATTTCGACCGCACTATGTGTGAAGTACGCTTCTATCACCTTTCCATCTTTAATCTTCAATCTTAGTTTCGTTATATCCGGGCCGCCTATGGTCGAAGGGCTGCCTCCTGACTCGAAAGAGAGCTCTATCTCATCACTGTCCCTCTCTATCTCTCCACCCTCCACCATAGCGATGCCGACAGCTACAGTCCCTGTCCCGCAGGCAGGTTCGATGTGTCCAGTAGATATCTTGTGTGGGAATATGACTCGCCCACTATTAGCTATCTTACCTGGATTCAGATCATATATTGTGAAGTCAGTATTTTTTCGTTCAAGATAACCTTGCTGATCGAATTCCTCCTGCATCGCGATGAGTATCTTCCTTATGGCTGGGCCGCCTAATTTCGTCAATTTAGCTTTTGGATAGGATTTTGTAATTTCATCTCCTTTTACTACGAGAAACTTTCCAACTTTCATCGCGTTTACGCCAGCCACCTTTATACGCTGAAGACCCATTTCATAGCATTCATTCACGAATGGTTCCATGTTGGCCAGCACTCGATCAAACTTATTCTTGCTACTTTTTATCACTAGAGATATCCTCCCTGCATCCATTTCGAGGCATATTCTCATAATAGGCTCTTCAATTTGTAGATTGAAGTATTCGGCAAAATCTGTCTCAATCACTGCCTTGCCTAACACCTGAGTTAACCCCCCACACATACTAATAATACCCTTCGAGGCGCTATCGACTACCACTACTCTTAGACTGGTGCCATCTGTCCCCTTGTAGAACAAACCGGCTTGATCTCCTCCGATATTTGGAAGTTTCAAGACTCGCAAAACCACTTCAACCTCCTTACCCTTTTGTATCTGATCCCCATATAGAAGAACGATCTCATTGCCACCCATATGACCTTTTATAAAATCAATTTTGGACATACCCACTCCTCTATTCCAATTTATATTCAGGATCTATGGTTAGCAAAGCATTATATGTGCCTATAGCTGTCTAACATGGGTTCTATACCCCCGCCCGAGGCGCCGTTAAGAAATGTTGAAGACCTCCTTTAGGACGAGGTTTTGGTTATGGAACCAAGCAAACATTCTCAACTTGTTGATGATGCTACGGTGATCCAGACGATGTTGGGGAAAGGAACAATCAAAGACCTTCATCCGTCGCTTGAACTCCCGAAAGCGTCGCTCGACATGGTTGCGGATGCCACCCACCATCCGGTTGTGCTTGGTCTGTTGCAGAAAGAACAACGCTCCTTGGTACCATGGTCCTGCATCGACCACCGCTTCTTTAGGCCAGCGGCCGTAGAGGTGGGCCAACTCCTGGAAGAACTGCATGGTAGTGATCAAGGTCCGATCTCGGCTGACGCGCAAGTAGAGGATGCGACGGGTGGCTGGATCAATCGCGGCCCAGATCCAGCAGAGCCGTCCGCCCAGTTTGACGCGAGTTTCATCGACCACGATGGTATCTGGCAAGGAGTCATTCCACACCGTCCAGTTATCGGAGAAGGACTGAATCCAATATCATACGGCGACGTGAGAAACGCAGACTCCCAATCGGCTCTTCTTAACGCTGCCCCCGCCTCGACCGCAATCGCTTCGTCTCTTCGATGTTAATATGTCCATCCGAGATAGCGATGCCATAGTCATGCTCGGCACTTGCCTGGGAGACCTTGCCCTCGGTGATATCCACGAGAACTCTAGCTGGATTGCGCTGGTAGGGGTCGCCGTACCCACCCCCTCCCGGCGTGCACAGGCAAATCTCATCACCAGGGTTAAGCACTCCAAGTGACCGGATGCCGATCTCCTCTCCGTTAACGGTTACTCTCATTCCACAGCCGGGTGCTCCACCGAAGACCCCCCACGGGGTGTAATCATGGCGATCAAGGCTAAGGGCGAACTCGGGATTGTGTCCGAGAGGTACAATGCACCGCTCGATCCCTAGTCCTCCTCGATACTCTCCGGCTCCACCAGTATCTGGCCTCAGCCCATACCTCTTTACGCGCAGTGGGTACTCATGCTCCAGTACCTCGATCGGTAGGTTCGAGGTGTTGGTCAGGTGAACCTGAATCCCGTCGATGCCATCTTTCCCGTATCGCCCCCCCATACCACCACCGTTTGTCTCAACGTAGATGTAGGGTTCCATTTGCCTATTGAGACCACCAAGGCAGATGCTGGCCATAGTGCTGTGAGAAGCGCCTGCAGCTGCCTTCCTTGGAAGTGCCTTGTACAGCGCGCCGAGTATGACATCGACCACGCGCTGGGCCGTATTCCCACGGTCACCGACTGGTGCGGGAAGGGTGGCATTGACGATCGACCCTTCCGGGGCGTAAACGGTGATTGGACGAATGAACCCGTCGTTGATGCGAATATCGGGTTTGGTCAGTGTCTTGATTGTATACCACACCGCGCTCAACAAACCGGATTTGACCAAGTTGATGCCGGCATTGACCTGTGGTGAGCTTCCGGTGAAGTCGAAGAAAAGCTCATCGTCTTTCACTGTTACTTTGACCTTGATCGGGAGCGGTTCCTCTACGCCCCGGATCCCGTCGCAATCCAGGTAGTCGCAGAATGTATACTCACCGTCGTGGATTCTCGCAATTGCGAGCCTTGTCTCACACTCCGAATCATCGAGGGTTGCTTCGATCGCTGCCAGAACGACATCCTCGCCGTTTCGCTCGATGATCTCAGTCAGGCGTTGTTTGCCAAGCTCACATGCCCCGATCTGCGCCTTCATATCACCAATCAACATCTGAGGGTCGCGTGTGTTGTATTGAAGGAGAGAGAGAATAGTGTCATCGATTCGCCCTGCATTGACGATGCGAATCGGAGGGAGACGCAAACCTTCTTGGTAAATCGAGGAGTCGGCGCTGGAGGTGCTTCCAGGAACCATGCCGCCGACATCAGCATGATGACCAGTGTTGGCAACGAAGCCGAGCAGCTTCCTATGGTAGAAGAATGGTGCAATAACGCAGATGTCATTGGTGTGTGAGGAGGCACTGCCGAAGGGGTCGTTGCTGATGTACACGTCACCCTCCCGGATATCTTTGATGTGAGAGCGAATGCTTGTCACGATCCCGAACATCGATCCAAGGTGCATCGGAATGTGGGCTCCCTGCGCAATGATCCTCCCCTCCTCATCGAAGATCTGAGTAGAGCAATCCTTCCGTTCCTTGATGTTCGCTGAGTAAGCCGTTCTCACCAGAACAACGCCCATCTCATCGGACACGGAGGTTATCAAGGTGCGTAGCAGTTCCTTAGTAATAAAATCAATCGTCATTATCTATTGCTCCTTTACTGTAATTAACAAATTATTAAACTGATCTACCTGGGCGTTGTTTGACGGCGGAATGACAATTGTTGCCTTTGGCTGTTCAATAATTGCAGGTCCGGGCAACTCAGCCGCAGGGAAGAGTAGGTTCCAATCGTAAACCGGACATTCCGTAAACGCGCCAGCTCCTGAGAACCAAATCTCCCTTTGCGTGCGGATCGCCTTACTTGCGTCACCGCCGGAGACTGAGAGTTCCTTAAGCTGTGGTCTTGGTAATTGGCCAATTGCCTCCAATCTGAGATTGACAATTTCGACTGGCTCACCCACCATAGCATGCCCATATCGAATTTTGTGCCTATGATGGAACTTATTGACTAATTGCGCGACCGTCTGATCGCTATCTTGGATCGGAACTATAATCTCGTAGTTCTGGTGTCGGTAGCGCATGTCGAGGCTTCGTCTGATGCATCGGGATTCCGGCGGTACCTGTACCTCATAAAACCACGCCTCGGCGCGGGCCATCAGATCTGCGAACCCGTCGAGGATCTCATTGAACGAAGCGTGGGAGGGATCGCCAATCATCACCTTGAAGAACTTCGTGAAGTCAATCTTCAGATCCACAGTCAGCAGGCCTAATGCCGAGTACACCCCTGCGAACGGTGGAATGAGGACCCGTGGGATGCCCAAATCCATCGCCAGCTCGGCTGCGTGCATTGGTCCCGCACCACCGAATGCCACAAGGGTGAAATCCCTCAAGTCATACCCTTTCTCGATGGATACGAGCCGAATGGCCCTCTCCATGTTGCTATTGGCAATTCGTATGATTCCGGCTGCCGCTTCCTCTAACTTTATATGAAGAGGAGCCGCTAGTCGCTCCTCGATGGCTCGGGAGGCCTTTTCAAGATCGAGGCCGGCGTCACGGAAGATGCTTTCCCGTCCGAGTCGGCCTAATACCAAGTGAGCATCCGTAATCGTTGGTTCCACCCCGCCATGCCCGTAGCAGACTGGCCCAGGAACGGATCCTGCACTTCTCGGGCCAACGTCGAGGTTCCCGATCTCGTTAACCGATGCAATGCTCCCTCCACCAGCCCCGATCGTGACAATGTCAACCATTGGGTACTTGACGGGTAGGTGACCAATCTCCCCTCCCGTCGTGATCGTGGGTTCCCCATCGTTGATTAGGCAGATGTCCGTGCTGGTGCCCCCCATGTCGAAGGTGATCAAGTTACTGTAGCTCGCGATCTCGCCGAAGTAGATGCTCCCCGCCACCCCGCCACATGGTCCCGAGAACAGCGTCTTGCCAGGTTCCTTCTCAATCATCTTTAGCGGGGAGATACCGATGTTGGACTGCATGATCTTGAGATCATGCAGTCCAATCTTCCCTACTCGCATGCGGAGGTGATCCAATGCTTGCTGAAGGATCGGACCCAGGTAGGCGGTGATCACGGTGGTGGACATCCGCTCATACTCTCTGAACTCGGGGCAAACCTCAGCGGAAATGGCGGTGAAAACCCCGGGCAGGTGCTCCTGGATCAGGCCCTTGATGATCTGTTCGTGCCGTGACATCATGTAGGAGTGAAGGAAGCAGACGGCCACCGCCTCAATGCCCTCTTCCTGCAACTCACGGAGCGTCTGAGTTGCTTGCCTGAGGTTCAACGGTTCAATAACTTCCCCGTAGGCTGATACTCGCTCCTGAATCCCTTTACGTAGGTGTCGGGGGACAAGGACCTGTGAGCGCTCTACAAAGGGATCGAACATATCGGTGCGGATCTGTCGTCCTAGCTCCAGAACATCCTCAAACCCTTTTGTCGTGAGAAGAGCCGTCTTGCACCCTTTGCGTTCGAGCAAGGCGTTGAGCGCCACCGTACTCCCATGAACAAAGAAATCAATTGATCCAGTGGGGAAGGGTAGCGTATTGACTAGGTTCTCGATGCCACGGACCACTCCCTCACTCAGATCATTAGGAGTCGACAAGACCTTCTTAGTAAACACCGTTCCCTCGCTCTCATTAATCAGGACGATATCCGTAAAGGTTCCTCCGATGTCGATGCCTAAACGTAATTCTGACACAATTACTCCTTACTCTGCACTAGTCCAAGCGCTATAGGCGACGCTATTACCTCTTGAGAAGTCTACCCGGGTATCTTCCAGTATGTTCTCCTTTCTCGATTACAACATCTCCATTGACAAGCACATACTCAATCCCCTGTGGGAACTGACAGGGTCGTTGAAAAGTTGCACGATCTATTACAGTCTGGGGATTGAAGATTACGATATCCGCGGCTTGCCCATCGGCGATCATTCCTCGATCTTTCAGCCCCAGCCTACTCGCTGGGAGACTAGTCATTTTCCGAATTGCCTCATTCAAGTTCAAGGTACCCTTTTCTCTGGCGTAGCGACCAAGAACGCGTGGGAAGGCTCCGTAGTATCGTGGGTGAGGGTGAGTTTGTGCGTAGTATCCCTGGGGGGAGACAGCCATACCATCGGAAGAGATCATCGTGTCAGGGTGCTGCATTATAACCTCTACATCCTCTTCCGACATCGCTGGCACCACCACCTTGACGCTTCCCTCTTGAATGGCAAATAACCTAAGAATGGCATCAACAGGCTCTCTCTGCCACGTAGTTGCAAGCTCTCCAATTGTTTTGCCAGTGCATTCTGGGTTGTTCTTCACTTCGGTCACAATGATCTTTTCGATCTGGATTTCTTCCAGAGGCGATTGCCAAGTCTCTGTCCCGTGCAACATAGCCTGCTTCAGCGAATCGTTGAATTGTTTGTCGGGTAGACGGTTCAATACCTGATCGATACCTTGGGCACGCCACGCAGGTGGAATGACATCAATCAGTCCTGAACCATACGCCGTGTACGGATATTGATCCCAATGGACATCCACTCCCTCAGCGCGTGCCCTATCAATCCGAGCTAGCAGGTCCGTAGCCAGGCCCCAGTTGTTTTTCCCCTCAAGTTTCAGGTGGGAAATCTGTAGGGAGACCCTGCTTCGATGCGCGATATCGATGACCTCGTCCACAGCAGCAAAGAGTCCCTGTCCCTCATCTCGCATGTGTACCGCCCAGATCGCGTTGTGCTCACGAACGACCTTGCATAGCTCAATGAGTTCTTCGCGCTTGAAATGGGATTCTGGGACGTAGTATAACCCGTTTGATAAGCCCCATACGCCGGAGCAAAGTTCCTCGTTCAAGAGCTCTTTAATTCCCATCATTTCTTGTGGTGTCAGCGTGATATTCGTACCTGCAATAGCAAGTCGTAGAGGCACCCCACCCACCATGGAAACCAGATTAGAGGAGACACCTTTCTCGACGAGATCATTCAAATAGGCCATTTGAGAAGGCCAGTTCCAAGCTTCTTTCTCCGCTGTCGTCATGGCGAAGTTGCTCTTCTCGAACAGGCGCAGCAGAGCAGCCTTATGTCTTGCCCGCACCGGTGCGCCGGTAACACCACACTGTCCTATGACTTCCGTGGTTACTCCCTGGCGGATCTTGCTTTCCGCGTGCGGATCGAAGAACAGACTAATATCAGAATGGGAATGAATATCGATGAATCCTGGAGCGACCAGTAGGCCAGCGGCATCTATCTCGTTTCGCCCTGTACCACTCAAGTCCCTAGCAATTAAGGATATTACCCCGTCTTTGCTTGCGATATCAGCCGTAAACGGACATCTACCTGTACCATCGACTATATTACCATTTCTTATTATACAGTCAAACATTTGCAATCATCTCACTTTCTAGTGTGTGAAAGCCTAGGATCAAGCGCATCGCGAAGACCATCTCCTATCAGGTTGAATCCCAATACAACGAGCATTATCGCCAGTCCAGGGAAGAGAGTTAGCCAGGAGGCATTGAGCAGATAGGCTTGGCCCTTACTCAACATGGATCCCCAACTAGGGGTGGGAGGTTGGGCCCCGAGTCCGAGGAAGCTCAATGAGGCCTCTAGCAGGATGACTTGCCCCATTCCCAATGACAACTGCACAAGCAGCGGGGCAAGGCTATTGGGCAACAGGTGTCGCCAAATGATACGAAGGTTACTCGCTCCCACCGCTCGCGCCGCTTGCACATATTCCTCTTCTCGCAACGCCAGGAACTGGCCCCGGGTTATCCGCGCGTAACCCGCCCAATAGACCACGCCGATCGCGATCATTATGCTGTGAAGACCGGTCCCTAATATGAACATAATGGCAAGAGCGGCAAGGATGACAGGGAAAGCCCAGGTTATATCGACCAATCCCTCCACGATGAAATCAAGCACCCCGCCGTAGTAACCAGCGAGTGCACCTAACGGAACCCCAATACCCAGGGCAACAATCGAGGCAAGGAGCGTGATGTTTAGGGAAACCCGGGCGCCAAAGATGATCCGGCTCAGGATAGAGCGACCAAACTCATCGGTTCCTAATAGATATTCCCTGCCCGGAGGGGTGAGAGCATTCTTCAGCGACTGAGCATTAGGAGGCTGGGGGGCAAGATAAGGAGCAAGAAGCGCTGTGAGAAGAAAGAGAATGATTATAGAAGTACCAATAATAGCATTAGTACTTTTAAAAAAGTTAAAGAGCAACTTATGCTTCTTCATTTACAGTTCTCTCCATTAATAACGCACCTTAGGATCTGTGACAGCGTAAAGGATATCTGCAAGGAGATTCCCCAAGATAACCGTTACAGCCAGTATGAGAGTTATCCCTTGCACTACGGGAAAATCGCGCATGTAGATCGACTTGACGATTAGTCTGCCAACGCCGGGTCGGAGAAAGACAATCTCAATCACCACAGCTCCGCCAACCAACCAGCCTACTTGCAGACCTAATAACGTGACAATGGGGATCAAGGCATTTCTAAGAGCGTGTTTCGTGATCACAGTCCAGTAACGGAGTCCCTTTGCTTTAGCGGTTACAGTGTAATCCTGGTTTATGACCTCAAGCAAGCTCGATCGCATCATTCGGGCGACCAGGGCTGCTCCACCAAACCCGAGTGCCACTGCAGGCAGGACAAGGTACTTGATGCCTCCATATCCAGCGATAGGAAACCAATGGAGGTGTATAGCAAATAAAGAAATGAGGAGAAACCCAAGCCAGAAACTGGGTACAGATACCCCGATAATGGCAAGCCCCATGCTGAGATAATCGATCACCGTATTCCGTTTAACCGCAGCAAGTATACCCAGTGGGATAGCAAATAAATAAGTGAAGATCAAGGCACTTCCAGTTAGTTCAAGTGTATTTGGTAATTTGGCTGCCAATAGTTTAGTAACGTCCTCACGATAAACGATGGATTTCCCTAGGTTGAGGTGAAATAGCCGGTCGAGAAAAGAAAAATACTGAATATACAGGGGCTTATCCAACCCTAGCTCAGCCCGCACGCGGTCGTATGCCTGTTGCGAGCCCATCTCGCCAACGACAAGGCGAGCAGGATCCCCGGGGATAAGATGAACTATCAAGAAAACGATGATCGTCACCGCTAGAAGAACCGGGAGCATCATGAGAACCCGTTTAAGAATATATTGATACATATCCCAGCCTCTCCTTCTCCTCCTTGCTTCCTGCAAGGCGGGATGCTGCGTGAGATTACTCTAAGAACGACGATACAGACTTATAGAAATGAGAGAAGGGATAGGTGCCTAGTGGCGTATGCTATCCCTTCTCTCTTATTACGCGTTACTTCCTATATAGGTCGAGTAGATAAACGTGATCCAGCGTCGCTTTGTAACCGCCGAGATCAGACCTATAGGCCCTGACCAGAGCCGGATAGAAGATGGGGACCCATGGTGACTGTTCGAGCAAGTACTCATGTACCAGCCGATACACAAAGGTCCTTTCTTCGAGCGTGGGCATTGCCTCCGCCTTCACAAACAAGAAGTCGAGAAGAGGATTATTCATCCTCGTCTTGTTAATTCCGCTATCAATTCGCTTGCTGTTGAAGAACCACTCTAGGATATCCATGTTATCCCACTCGTAGAGCCGGATAAACGCTTGCTGCTTTCCGGTCTTGAACATGGCGCCGTAGGAGCCAGGATCAAACTGTTGAATCTTCGCTTTGATTCCGACCTCTGCCATTTCGCTCTGCAGGACAGTGGCCACCTGTACCCGTGCGGTTATTGCATCTACCCATAGGGTAATCGCGAATTGCTGTCCGTTCTTCTCTAGAATGCCATTGCTATTCTTTGTCCACCCTGCCTCAGCCAACAGGGTGCTGGCCTTCTGTGGATCGTAGGTATAGGGGCTTTCCACCTGCGGTTGTACGTTCGGGGTAAGGTAGTTATAAGCCGGCGATCCGGCATCATTGAACACATTCTTGGTGATGGACTTCCTGTCAACGATGTAGTTCATCGCCTGCCGTACCCGCACATCATCGAACGGTGGTTTTGTTACGTTCATTCCCATGTAGATGAGCCGTTTCCCAGAACTATTGAGAACGATTACGTTCTGGTCTGCCTTCAACATGGATATGGCTGTGGGATCTACCTTGTATACGATATCCACTTTGCCCGCTTGGAGTAGCAGTGTCTTCGTGACAGCCTCAGGGATATATTTGTAGATCACCGTCTGGAAATAAGCTGGTCCCTGGTTTGACATCCAGGATGGTCCCCAGGTGTAATCCGGGTTCCTCTCGAGGGTGATATGATCCCCTTTTACCCACTCCTTGAAGATGTACGGCCCCGATCCCACGACCGCGGTTACCCCATAATCCTTTCCATATTTCTTGACCGCGGTGGGACTGTTGATCCCTGCGAAGCTACTACTCAGGTTATAGAGCATATTTGGAAAGGGAGTCTTGAGGATGAGCTTTAACGTCACGGGATCGACCGCGACTGCATCCTTGACTGCCGAGTAAAGATACGCTGATGCTCCAGTATCGCGCATGTGGATGATGTTCCAGGCAACCGCTGCGGCATCGCAGGGTGTACCGTCGGAGAACATAACCCCCGGTTTCAGGTGGAAGGTCCAAGTTAAACCGTCCGCGCTGACTTCCCACGACTTTGCGATGTCATCGCGGTAGTTCAACTGGGCATCACGAGAGACTAGTTTGTCAAGTATGTCTTCGAGTGGCTCCGTGGTCTGCGCAGTGGTGAATACGCTCAAGGTCGGTGGACCTTCAGTAAGAGCGATGACTAGTGTCTTGCTATTGGCCTCTTTAATGGTGCGACCAGGACCTTGAGCAACCGTGTTAAAAACAACACCCAAAGCGATCAAGATCACCACTACACCTAGAGCTCTTAAAGCTCTGAACTTTAACATCCTTAAAACCTCCTATTATAGTTAGATTTGATTCCCGGCTATCTACACCTAGCCTTCTTATAGCATACGAACCACCTCCTGATCCCCTATTAAGGATTTAAGTTTTCTGCTTTTCCAGTAAAGATTATACCTTGCTGTTCAAGTTCTTCGAGGACAGGTTCATAAATTATTGGGTCTACAGGGATGTGAACCCCCCTAAGATTGATCTCTCCCTGCAAAATCAGTTTTGCAGCGATCGCTGCTGGCAGACCAACAGTACGCGCCACTGCTGAATCCCCACCGGGAATACCATACTCTGTAAGAGTTGAGGTTATCTTCTCTTCAGGACGTTGATCAGGATATTGCGCGACCAACTCATCCTGTAGTACGACCATATCTCTCTCGCCTTGCTCATATTTTAACTTTTCCATCATCTGAGCTAGTAAGACATCGAATGCCGAGCCTTGCCGAAGAGGTAAAGGTTTATCACTTAACAGGCCCAGCCATTCAAGCCTCTTCAGCATTGTGGAATCTTTATCAATATGAAAGTGTAATGCTAGATTTCTTTCAAGCTCGCTCTCGCTTGAGCTTCCTGTAAGTTTGCTGAGGAATTCCCGATAAGATAATCCTCTCAAGTCATTCCCTTTTTCATCCAGCAATCCCAACTCGATGAACTTCTTTAAGGTTTCGCACCAACCCATATAACGGAGAGTTCCGCGATACATAGTCCGTATCTCAGGAATTCCATAGGTGTGGATATACGGGAGAGAATTCCCGTTTGGGTAGAGCTCGAAATATCCTAACCCTTCAATATATTGCAGAGAGTACTGCTCAAAGAGCTTATCTGACGGGATAGGAATCTCCTGCCCATCTTTTAGGTACCTCGCTGGGCGTTTTGCCGCGCCTAACGCTCCTTGGGGATGCCAAGAGAACTTATATCCGAGCGGGTTCAGGCTTGCCTCCGGAGCTGGAATCGCTCCACAAACGGAGGAAAAGCCCACAATCACCCCTCCTTCACTCTGGACCTTGTGTATAACCCTCATCGCGGACATATGATCAATGCCAGGATCAAGACCGATCTCATTTAGTATGAGTATGCCAGCATCCTCAGCTTCAGTGTTCAACGCTTTCATCTCGTCACTGGCAAAGGAGACCGAGACCATTGGTATCCCGGCTTCAATGCTCAATCTTCCAACAGTTGCGTGATAAGCAGGTGGCAAAAAATCGGCCACAAGATCAGTCTTAGCATCGGATATGAGTGTCCTCAATGACTGCGCATCAGTTGCGTCCAGCACTTGAGCCTCTCCCCGCGGATGGCCGGCAATGAGGTTCTCTACTCTTTCGCTAAAGGCAAGAGAGGCGACCTTCACATGACAATCTGATTGATCCAACAGATAATGAACAAACGGCCCTACCACCAAGCCAGCCCCCAGAACAAGGATATTATTCATCATATCTCCTCTTTAAATATTTCTCCAATTCTTCAAAGTGAACCTTCATTGTTTTAGCCCCAGCCTCTTTATCTTGATCCTTAATAGCACCGAGGATATCTCTGTGTTCGTTGAGGGACTTCTCTATCGATTCGAGCACATACCCTAGATTAACCTTTTCCAACAATTGCTGTGTAATAATCTCCATAAGTGCACAAAGTGCATTTCTCAATGGAGGATTATCAGCTGCCTCAGCAATAGCTACATGGAAATCCCTGTTGGCGCTGAGATATTCAACACTGTCTTTGGCACGAGTAGCCTCACGCATTCTCCCTAAAATAACCTCAATTTTATCTATAGCTTGTGGGCTGGCTCGATCTATGGCAAGCTTGACCAGCGAGGTCTCTATCTCCCTTCTCGCCTCCCAGATCTCGAGCAGGTTTTTGCCTTCTTTTACTAATATTAAGGCCTGGCCTATCTCCAGCCTATCCCCTGCTGATTTACGGATATATGTTCCATCGCCAGCCCTGCTCTCGATTATACCGATGATCTGAAGGGCACTCAGGGCCTCGCGGACAGAATTTCTGCTTACGCCCACCTGTTCAGCTAACTCACGCTCGGCAGGCAGCTTATCGCCCACCCGATAGGTTCCATCTTTGATGGCACACAAGACCTGCTCGGCCACATAGGCACTCTTCTTCCTAGGATCACCTATTTTTGTAAACTGCACCTCCCTCACCCCTCCTGCTATCCTACCAGCAGACCACAGGAATATTATAGCACGTTCCGACCCTTTTGTCAACCCATAGGAAGTCGGTGCACCAAGAGATCGTTGCCAAGGGGGAAGTGTGGCAATGGCTCAAAAAAGCGGGCATCCTCTCTTGGACCAGACTCTGGAAGAACGCCTCAGGAGGATGCTCGCTATAGATCTCTCGTATCGGGAAATGTATTAGATGAACTACCAACAGGCTAGACCCAAGCTCATTCAGAACACCAAGAGACACAAAGCATCGCTCAAACCACTCGTTACTGGCACACCAGTCGCCAGGTGGTGCGTCGCTGGGTGCGCCGCGGCGGGGCGCACCCAGCGACGGTTTCTGGCTTACAGCCATCGGCTCAATTCGACCAATGCCCTCTGTTTTGCCGGGTTGATCCTCCTTTGGCTGCGCAGCTATGGGATAGAGCAGCAGCTGCAGTGGCAGAGCGACTGAATGAGCAGGTCTTTGGGCCTTTGGGGGTGGATTGGTGCGCTATCCTCATGGGACGCAAGGGGTACAATGGCTGAGTAGAGCGCTCCCATCGCAGCGACGATGAGGAGTTCTATCTGCCGCTGCTGCTGAGCTTATGGGATGAGCGCGCCCTGCTCAGGTGGGCGGCGCAGTGGGTTTACTATTACAATGTGGAGCGATCCCACAGCGGTGTGGGGATGGAAGGGAAGAGTCCCTGGCATAAGCTGCGCGAATTGGAGGTAGAAGTGCCCCAAGAGTTTGCCTTATTTCCTCCGATCACCCTTGACCCTACCTCCACCGATTGGCTGCTCGGCCCTGGTAACAATCTCTTGACCTATTACACGAGAGTTGCTAAAGCCAGACTTAGGCCCTAACCTTCACCAGAGATCGGCCTAAA
>ENA-ORDP01000394-ORDP01000394.1-marine-sediment-metagenome-genome-assembly--contig:-NODE-394-length-29137-cov-7.799223_pt1 | contig 29137 bp, 28 predicted proteins | sample MGYA00248627_ERZ508539 | MGnify/ENA primary metagenome ERZ508539 (study PRJEB26208, sample SAMN05571518) | marine sediment metagenome | biome: deep sea; feature: Hydrothermal vent; material... | reverse complement strand
AAAGGGGACAGATTTATTTAACAAAACTGATTCAGTTTATTTTCAATGTCCTTTAGTCCACAGAGTAAAGGGGACAGATTTATTTAACAAAACTGATTCAGTTTATTTTCAATGTCCTTTAGTCCACAGAGTAAAGGGGACAGATTTATTTAACAAAACTGATTCAGTTTATTTTCAATGTCCTTTAATCCATAAAGCGACAGAAATCAAAGGGTCACCCATAAGTCGTTCTCTGCCAAGCAGGCGATAAAAAACGAAGCGTTGCTGCCCTGTATTTTTTTCAATTATTCAGTTTTCGTGTCCTGCACCCGAATTTTATTTGTGCGTGCTACTTCAAAAAGAAGCGCTTCAGTCACTTGAAAACCGGATCAAACAGACCGATGCACGGTTATCGCCGTGAGATGGGCTATGATGCAAATACTTATGCAATAATTTAGCGGCTGTCATGGCAAGTCCCAAATCAGTTTGTCGTGAACCAAGTTGATCCTATCTTTGCCATGAAGACCTATTATTTTCTTTGTTCTCAGTGTGTTATCTTGAAAATTCGTGGGCATAGCCCAGCTATAATATATTATCGTTCATGTTGCCCAACTATTAGGAGGGGTATGAAATGATGCGTTTTGTTACAACTGTTTTGATCATGCTGGTGGCTGTTGTTCCGGCTTATCCCACGCCACGGCACGAAGCCGGTATTGCCAGCACCCAGCCACTGGCGACCGAGGCGGGTTTCGAGATCCTCAAGGCTGGGGGGAATGCTTTTGATGCGGCGGTGGCCGTGAGCGCGGTCCTGGCAGTGGTGGAGCCCTATAGCTCCGGGCTGGGTGGCGGCGGCTTCTGGCTGTTACAGCAGGCGGGTAAGGCGCAGGCTGTGATGATCGATGGCCGGGAAACCGCGCCACTGAAAGCGTATGAAAAAATGTATCAGGATAAGACGGGCAAGGTGATTCCAGGGTTGTCGATGAATGGCGTGCTGGCAGCGGGGATCCCTGGCGAGCCGGCGGCGCTGGTGCATATTGCAGAAAAATATGGTCGTCTCCCCTTGAGTCAGTCGCTGGCGCCGGCCATTCGTATTGCCCGCAAGGGTTTTGCCGTAACACAATATTACAAGCGCATGGCGAGGTTTCGCCTGCACGTCCTGCGGGCGTCGAAGGCCGCAGCGGCCGTTTTTCTGTACCGGAATGAGGTGCCGCACGAGGACTATATTATTAAGCAGCCGGATTTGGCGCGCACACTGGAAGCCCTGGCGGCTCACGGTGCGGCGGGTTTTTATCAGGGTAAAGTAGCCAAACGGTTAATTGCGGAAACGAGCAAGGCGGGCGGGATCTGGAGTGCTAAAGATTTGGCCGCTTATAAGATCCGTGAGCGCAAGCCCGTGACGGGCAGCTGGCATGGCTATCGCATTACTTCCGCTGCGCCGCCTTCCTCGGGCGGTGTTGCTATTATCGAAATGCTCAACATGCTGGGAAATGATAACCTGCGCGCATTGTCCGGTGTTGCACGCAAACATTTGCTGATTGAGGTCATGCGCCGGGCCTACCGGGATCGGGCCGAATTTCTGGGCGATCCGGATTTCGTCAACGTTCCGGTTGCGCGCCTGACGAACAAGCGCTATGCGCGCAAATTACGTGAGACGATCGATCCTTTGCACGCCACCCCTAGCCGGGATCTGAAGCCAGCAGTGCCCCCGCCGGAAGGGAAGCACACCACGCATTTCTCTATTCTGGATGCACAGGGCAACCGCGTGGCCGCGACCCTGAGTATCAACTACCCTTTTGGTTCGGGTTTCATGGCTGCGGGCACCGGCGTGCTGCTCAACGATGAGATGGATGACTTTTCCGCCAAGCCCGGTGTGCCGAATGTTTATGGGCTGGTGGGGGCGCAGGCCAATGCTATTGCGCCCGGCAAGCGCATGCTCTCCAGCATGAGTCCGACCTTTGTCGAAAGTCCCGACAGGCTGGCGATTCTCGGCACCCCGGGCGGCAGCCGGATCATCACGATGGTATTGCGAGGTATTATAGCGGCAACGCAAGGGCTGTCAGCCCAGCGTATCGTCAGCCAGCGGCGTTTTCATCACCAGTATTTACCCGATGTAGTGCAGTTTGAAAACGGAGCTTTTACGGTGGGCGAGATACTGGGCCTGCAAAGTATGGGACATAAGTTGCAACAGCTTCACTACACCTACGGAAATATGCAAATAGTCATACTCGACAAAGCTCGCCACGCCGTAAGCGCCGCCAGTGATCCGCGGGGTGAGGGGCTGGCAAAGGTAGAAAATATTCCCTGAGTCTTTGATATCATAAAGAAAAATTGCATTTTTTGCGGGAATCCAGGCCCTGTTTGCGGCTTCTTCGCCAGGCCATTCTGGTCTGCTCATGACCGGAGTTTCCCTTGTGCCAGTAGGCATAGTATCAATGAAAATGTGAACAAATTCACGTTACCTTAGCGGCGCACGCAGTAGTCTGTATTTTCCGGGCAGGGAAGCTGTTTAAAATAACCATATTTGGATGAGGAAATAAAAAGATGGCTGAATTAATTCAGTATGCCAACGGTGTTCCGGGGATCCGCTTTAACATTGATAAGCCCGTAATTCGCATTGGCCGAAGCGAGATTCATAATGACATCTGTGTTGCTGATGCCTACGTCAGTAAAGAACATGCGCTGATCGAAGCCAGACTGAGTGAAGTCCCGTCTGCGGGTTGCGAGTTCTTCATTCATGATCTGGGCAGTACCAACAAAACCTATGTTAACAAGAAGAGAGTGTCCAGCCTGCGTCTGAAAAATAATGACATGGTATATTTGGGACGCAATATGTTTCGTTTTATCTGTAGTGAAAATGAAAGCATGGTATTTCCGGAGGCCGAAGCCGGGCATCCGGTATCAAACCAGACACTGGAAATAGTTTCTACCGATAGTGCTCAACTGTGTCCCGGTTTTAGCCGCCGCCTGCGTGTTCTGGGAACGGAATCGCTTTTAGGAAGCGTTTAAATTAACAGGCTCATCACGGTTTTAATGACCCGTCGCGGCAGACCACATCATTGTTTCGATTGCAAGGAATCCAGCAGTTTCTGTTGTTTCCTGTAACGCTTGTTCAGGGTGTCCTTCAGGGCTTGCGTATCTCTAATCAGTTTGGGGATGTCCTTCATGGGGATCGTCGTTGGGAGGGGAATGCTTGGCCCGGCATCCTTTGTATTTTCTTTTTTATCCGTCGCCGTGCCGCTTTTCTGTTTATTCGGAATAGCTTTAGCCACTGGATCCGCCTGAACCACATTGGTATTGGTGTTGATGAGGACGACCTCATCCTTGCCATGCGGATTCTGCTTGTCAGAAAAATGCCAGACGCCGTGTTTATCACGCCACTTGTGCACGGCGGTGTGCTTACCGTCGAGTTCAATGGGTAAAACCTTGCCCGCTGTGGACTTGATATCACCGAGGGTCTTTGACACCCGGGCAGCGTCAGAACCGGCGCGACCGAATAAATGGGATAAATTTGGCAGCGTCAGTTTATCCAGCGAGAAAAGCGGCTTGCCATTGGACCCGTGGAGCAAAAAGGGACTGACCCCGACCAGTACCAGCGCAAGCAACATGAGTTTGAAGACCCATTTCACGATACATTTCCTAGTGTTGCATGGCTACTGATTATAGACATTATTGGATATTTTGTTTTTAAATCTCTTTGGGTCTCATATTAATCGTTGCATAAGTATTTGCATGTATTTTATCCCCTCACCCCCACCCTCTCCCAAAGGGAGAGGGGACTATGATGCAAATACTTATGCAACGATTAATACCCCGCAGCTTGCAGCGAAAAACAGTTAGGGTGGGTAGAGCGAAGCGCGAAGTCTTGAGGAAAAACCTACCGAGACGCTTATTCCTTGTTTTTTTCCTTCGGGATCGCGGAGAAAATAGCGGTCTGGTTGCGACCGTTGTTTTTGGCAACATAAAGCGCCTTATCCGCATTCTCGATTAGGCTGTTTTCATCCTGTGCTCCCTTTGGAAAACAGGAAATACCCATGCTGATGCTGACATAAAATGATTTCTGTTTGTTGGCATGCAATTGAAGCTGCTCAACGGATCTTCGGATACGTTCGGCAATCTGAAAGGCGACATCACCCGGGATGCCGGGTAACAGGAAAATAAACTCATCGCCACCATAGCGGGCGACAATATCAATGTCGCGGGTGATGTTCATGAATATCTGCGCCAGTTCGGTCAGCAGCCTGTCGCCGGTGGTATGGCCGTAGCTGTCGTTGATATCCTTGAAGTGATCAATGTCGGCCATGATCAGGGAAAAGGGTTTGTTGCTGCGGCGGCTGCGCAGCATGTCCTGTTCCAGACGTACCATGAATTCCCTGCGGTTAAACAAGTTGGTCAATTCATCGGTCATCGACAGGGTCACCGCCCTGGAGTGCAGATGGGCATTGCCGATAGCACCGGTCGCGATATGGGAGAGCGTCCCCAGCAGGGCGTATTCGTCATCAAAAAGTTCCTGACGATGGTGGAAATAGAGATACTGCACCCCCAGGCGGCGCTTGTGACTGACCAGGGGCAGGCAGACGAAGGAACTGATTTTTTCCTGGCGCGCCAGTTCACTGAGAGGATGTTGGGTGCCGGGCAGATCATTACTCAGGATATACTGGTTATTGTTAAACACATCGTCAGCCAGCCCCCCTCGGCGGAAGTTCATGTTTTTAACAAAGTGACGTGACAGCCCCATGGTGTATTTGTCAGTGAAACAACGGGATTCTGCATCAAACAGGACAATGGCGGATGCCTGCGCTCTGACAATATCCATAGCGCACTTCATCACTTCATTCAGGGTTTCGTTAATGCCCAGGGTGGCATTGACGGTCACCGCGACTTTGTTTAAGGCTGAAAGTTGAGCCGTGCGACGGGTCATAGTTTCGCGGTTTTTATCGACATAGGTCTCCATGGCAATCGCGATATCAAGAAACACGATTTTGAGAATAGATTGCACGGTCTGCAGGCATTCGTCTCCATCTGCTTTCAGATAGTCGGAAATCTGCGGAATGAGCAGAGAGAGATATTTGCGATAGGCGCCGATATACCAGCGGGGTTCCAGGCCAATCTGCTGATGGGCACGGCCAACCTGGAAACGGTTACGCAAATAGGCTTCGCCGTATTCACCTGAAGTCAGCAAGGTGAAATAGCGACTCTGCGTTTTCTTCAGTCGCCTCAAGGTCACCTCATCAGGAATCAGGGATTTTGAAAATTCAAATTTGAGCAGGTGGGAATAGAACTGATCGACAAAAAAAGAGGGATCTTCTTTAAGGTACTGATGCAGGTTCGTCAGGGTCCGGATATCGGTATCATTGAACTCAAGAAAACGTTTGAGTTCTTCGATATCATCTAGATTAAAATAGGGTTCGATTTCAGGCATCAGCTGTGGTGAGGGTCGGTTAGGTCATGTTTCTTAATTTAAAGTATAGCCATTATTAACAGGTTCTTAATAATGAGTCTATTTCTGGAATAAATAAGTGAATCAGGTATTGATCCAGCCGACAGTTTTGTTACTTGCATTGTGGTGGGATTAATCTTCATTTAAGTAGGCATGGCTAAACTTTTTTCACTTTACCACGATTGGGGGAAATTATAATGAATGGCCAAAAATCTGTTGTCACACTCGTGATGCGTGTAAAATTTCCTCTTTTGCCCGGCTGCTGGGCGTAGAAATTCGGAAAAGCGGTTGAATCGATTTGGTCGTCATCTTTATGAGCCTGTGTGGCGGGTGCGTTTGCGCTTGTTTGCGCAGGCCGTTCCATCTGAAATGGCGGGTTGGCTGTTTGACCGGGGTTCGCTCACCCGCCGTTTGCAGATGGCCTGTCCACAGGACTTTCGGGTTGAGCTGGTAAAGCAGGGCTGGCAGCGACCGATGCTGAATGAGGCGATACGCCTGGGGGTGTCGCCGGATCGGCTGGCTCTGGTACGTCAGGTTCATCTATTCTGTCATGGTCGCCCCGTGGTCTATGCGCGTACGGTGATTCCGGTCTCCACCCTGAGCGGTGCTGAACGGCGTCTTGGCTGTCTTGGCAATCGGCCGCTGGGGGCGGTGTTGTTTGCCGCGCCCAGCATGTCTCGCGATGAGGTTGAGGCGGCCTGCATCCGTCCGGGGCAGCGTATTTTCACTCGCGCCACCCAGATGCTGGATTCTGAGCCGGACGCTATCTGGGGACGGCGTTCGGTGTTTTACCTGTCGCGCAAACCGTTGTTGGTCAGTGAGGTGTTTTTGCCGGGGATTGCCCGTTGCCGCATGGCAGACGAGGATGCAGAATCAGAATCATGAAAAAATTCATGCAGATTATCGACTGGGTGCATGTGCGCGAGCGTGCGGTCCAGTATTATTATCTGACCCGTTTGCACCGCCCCATTGGTATTCTGCTACTACTCTGGCCTACGGGCTGGGCGTTGTGGGTAGCGGCGGCTGGCTGGCCGGACTGGCCCGTGTTGCTGGTGTTTTTGTTAGGAGTGGTGCTCATGCGCTCGGCTGGCTGTGTGATTAATGACTTTGCCGATCGTAATTTTGACCCCCGGATCCGCCGTACCCGTGACCGCCCTATCGCCAGTGGCAAGGTGACGCCGAAGGAGGCTCTCTGGTTGTTCGCGGCGTTGTGCCTGCTGGCTTTCCTGCTGGTGCTGAGCATGAACCGTCTGACTATTTATCTGGCCTTTGTGGCGGTGGCGCTGGCGGCGGTTTATCCCTTCATGAAGCGTTATACCCATCTGCCACAGGTGGTGCTGGGCATGACTTTTGGCTGGTCGATTCCCATGGCCTTTGCGGCACAGACAGGCGAAGTGCCACGGATTGCCTGGCTGCTCTATGTGATCAATGTTCTGTGGTCGGTTATTTACGACACCATGTATGCCATGGTGGACAGAGAGGATGATCTCCGGGCCGGGGTCAAGTCCACCGCAGTGCTGTTCGCGGAGGCCGATCGGGTTATTATCGGTATTCTACAGGTTTTCATGCTGCTGGGGCTGGTCTTACTGGGGCGTCAGCTTGCGCTGTCCACGGTCTATTATCTGGGGGTCGCGGTGGCCGCAGGTCTGTCCCTGTACCAGCAATATCTCATCCGCGGGCGCGAACCGAACGCCTGTTTCCGCGCTTTTCTAAACAATAACTGGCTGGGTTTTGCCGTGTTTGCCGGTTTTTTTCTGAGTTACCGCTAAATATTTATCATTGTGTGCCGCAGGATCCCCTTCTCTGCACCGGGTTCAGCGCCGTCTCTTCTCCGTCTGCGGGCGCTGCTGGTTATTTATTCATCAATTATTTCAGTATTTTACACAATATTTGTAAACATTTACTGACAAGCTGCCGATACTTTCTCCACTGGTACATGTATTGCAAGTTCTATACGGGTGAGTGGTGCATTCGGTATCTGTTTTCGGGGAGTCAGGGTCCTGTTTTCATTTTTACAGAGAAAAACCAATGTCAATGGCCTGCTGGGCATGAGCCGTAGCGGGGATGGTTTTGTGCTGGCGAAGATCCAGTGGGATGAACCGGATAAACCACGGCTGTGTTTGCTGGAGTCCGTCGCCGCCGATGGGCTGGTTTCTGTGTGCGAAGCGCATAAATTGGGCAAACAGCGACTCTCTATCGTTATGGAGCCGGGGGATTTTTCCCTCCAACTGCTGGAGGCGCCCCAGGTCGCGGATGATGAAATGCGCGATGCGGTACGCTGGAAAATCAAGGATCAGCTGGATTATGAGCTGGATCAGGCGGTGCTTGATGTATTCGAGATCCCCGGTCTCAGGGAACAGGGTCGCACACCCCAGATCTATGCCGTTTATGCTCATAAAGATCAGGTATGCAACTGCATCGAACGGGTAGCGCCCGCCGGTATGGCTCTGCAGTACATCGATATTCCCGAGCTGGTGCAACGCAATATTGCCTGCCGTCTGCCCGAGGATGAAAGTGGGCTGGCCCTGCTTAACCTGCAGCAACAATCTGGCCTGCTCACCCTGACGTATCAGTCCACCCTGTTTCTGGCGCGCGAACTGGACAGCGGTTATCAGGCTTTGGCGGGATCAGCCGGTAACGCGGTGGCGGTCAATGGCAGCCCCATGGCCCTGATGAGTGAACAACCCACTGAGGCGCTGGAGACGGTGGCGCTGGAAATCCAGCGCTCACTGGACTATTACGAAAGTCATTTCGGCAAACCGCCCATCAAACATTTACTGATTGCCCCGCTGGTACAGCCAGTGCCTGAACTGCTGGAGCACATTCGTGACAGCCTGGGGTTGAACGTGAGGATGCTGGATCTGGCCGAAGTGATCGATGTGCCGGCTGAGATCGACAGGGAGATGCAGGCGCGCGCCTTTTATGCGATTGGCGCGGCTTTGCGTTTGGAATGACGTTCATGCAACAGATTAATCTTTACCAGGCCAGCCTGCAGAAAAAGAAGACCCGCCTGTCTTCGCAACGGCTGCTGATGGCCATGGCGTTCGTCAGTGGGCTGATGTTGGCTCTGGGTCTGGTGTATACCCTGCAGGTGCGACAACTGGACGCGGAACTGGCAACGGCGCAAGCCGCACAGGCGGCAAAAATGGCGAAGCTCAAAACCTTGCAGACACAGCTTCAGGCACGCCACAAAGATAAGCAATTGCAAGCCAGGGTGGATGGCCTGGTGCTTGCGATCAGTAACCGGCAAAAAGTGTTGAAAGTACTGGGGGAACAGCGTTTTGGCAATATCGGAGGGTTTACCAAGCATGTCAGCGGACTGGCGCGTCAGCGTATCCCCGGGCTGTGGTTGACGCAAGTGAGAATTAGCCAGGGCGGGGCAAGCCTGGGCATGAAAGGCCAGGCGCTAAAAGCAGAATTGCTGCCGCGCTATTTGCAGCGTCTGTCGACTGAACCGGTATTTGCCGGCAAGGCCTTTGAGATGCTGTTAATGTCGCGCGATCATGACCAGCCGGGACGGGTGGATTTTGAGCTGCATGGCGTGGGTGAAAAACCGGATGCGGCAAAAGCGGGGAAAACATACGCTGCCAATGGAGGCCGCCGGTGAAATCAGCGATGAACATGGTCTGGCTGAATCATTATCGGGCGCGTTTCGATACGCTTTCTTCACGAGAGCGGATGGCCGTCAGCCTGCTGATGCTGCTGTCACTGCTAATGTTTTTTTATCTGCTGTTTGTTGAACCCGAAATGCAGCAAGCCGAGGTGCTGAAAAAGCAGATTGATAGCACGGCCATGCAGGCACGGGCTGGCGAACAGCAGATCGTTCTTTTAAAAAAACGCCTGATGCAGGATCCCGATGCACAAAATCGGCAGCGGCTTACACGGCTTAAACGCCAGAAGCAGCAGATTAGTAAGCAGTTACAGGTCAAGATGCAGGGGTTGATAGCCCCCGCGCAAATGGCGCAGGTGCTGGAGGCGGTACTGACACAGACTCGTGCCCTGAAACTGGAAAAGCTGAATAATTTGCCCGTGCGTCCGTTATTAGAAGATAGCCTTGATAAAAACAAACCGCTGCCGGCGGATGTGGGCGTCTATCAGCATGGTCTGCAAATGGAGTTCCGGGGTAGCTATCTGGAGATGCTGGCCTACCTCAAGCTGCTGAAAACCCTGCCCTGGAATTTTTACTGGGACAGCCTCGAGGTGACCATGGAGCACTACCCGCAGGCGCAGATTGTTATGACCGTGCATACCCTGAGCCTCACCCCCGGCTGGATTGGAGTCTGAGATGCTACGCGGGTACCTGTGCTTGCTGATAATGCTGGCGGTCGTACCGATAGGGGGGCTGCAGGCCGAAGTCCTGGGTGATCCCATGCGTCCGCCAGGTTATGCACAGGCCAACAGTCAAAAGCCCAGGTTGAAAAAAGGCTGGCACTTAAGTGCGATCCGCATCGATGCCAGGCGCCGTTTTGCCATTATCAATGGGCGCATGCTGGAGGTTGGAGCATGGGTCAACAAGGCCCGGTTGATGGAGATATTACCGCAGGAGGTTCGCCTGAAAGGGGCGCAGGGACTGTTTTCAGTTAGATTGTTCAAAGCAGAAATCAGAAAAACACCGGCGCGCTAGTTCGCTCGGTAATGTCTGGAGTATGGAAAAAAATGACAAGGCATGTGAAATAATATGAACTGGACTCGCTCGTGGGTATATCCGCTGCTGACTTCAATGTTGCTGTGCTCCTGTGCGGTGGACAAGGAACAGCAGAAGCCGACGCTAATGGCTTCTATTAACGATGTCGTGACGCAGGCGGGAACGCGTTCTAAAAATAAGCCGGCCGCCCCGGTGTCGCAGAAGAATGTCGAGGAGGCGCTGTTGCCGGCCATCAGTCTCGGTCTGCCGGGCAACGTGGCGGTGGACACCGAACCTCGTTTTGATATCAAGGTAAACCGTGCACCTGTAAAACAGTTTTTTATGGGGCTGGTTCAAGGTACGCGTTATAACATGGTGGTGAATCCGAAAGTGACTGGCCGCATCACCCTGGATCTGAAGAACGTGACGGTGCCGCAAGTCATGAACGTCGTGCGCAATGTTTATGGCTATGACTTCGAAAAAACAAAAATCGGCTATCAGGTTTTTCCCAACACCCTGAGCACCCGCGTTTTCAGCATCAACTACCTGGATGTTAAGCGCAAGGGCAGATCGCAGATGCGCATCAGCTCCGGCCAGGTGACGGAGTCACCCAATGTTGGCCGGGGCGGGGGCGGCTACGGGGGCTATGGGGGAGGCTACGGCGGAGGCTACGGGGGGGGTGGCTTCAGTAATTCAGGCTCATCAGGGACGGGTAACCGTAGCCAGTTACAGGTGTCCGGCACTGAAATCGAAACGACCTCGAAGCCTGCTTTCTGGAAAGAGTTGCAAAAAGCCCTCAAAGTCATGCTGGGCAACAAGAAGGGTCGTAGCGTGGTGGTCAGTCCACAGTCCGGTGTCGTTGTCGCACGAGGCATGCCGAGCGAGTTGCGCATGGTGGGCAGATTCCTCAAGAAGACTCAGGGCATCATTCAGCGGCAGGTCATTATCGAAGCCAAGATTGTCGAGGTGGAACTCAGTCATGCTTTTCAGTCAGGGATCAACTGGTCAGCCCTGAAAGCGACCGCCAACAGCCGTTTTCAGGCCAGCCAGGTGGGGGGCGGCAGTATCTTCGGCGGGACGGGCGTGACCGCCACGGCAGGCAATACAGGGGATCTTAATCCCGCCAACCTCTCGCAGGTAGTGGGTTCCACTACGACCGCGCTGGGCGGAATATTTTCGGTTGCGCTGAATATCGGTAATGATTTTTCTGCTTTCATTGAACTGTTGCAGACTCAGGGGGACGTGCAGGTGCTGTCCAGCCCCAAGGTTTCGACCATCAACAACCAGAAGGCGGTGATCAAAGTCGGCCAGGATGAATTCTTTATTACGGATGTGCAGTCCAACACCAATATTGCCACCGGAACCTCCAGCACCAACAGCAATGTCCAGTTGACCCCTTTCTTTAGTGGGGTGGCGCTGGATGTCACCCCGCAGATCAGCGGTGACAACGAGATCATTCTGCATGTCCACCCTTCAGTGAGCAAGGTGACCGAAAAGGTCAAGGACATCGGGCTTTCCAGTACCTCGACTCTGAGCGTGCCGTTGGCTGTCAGCACTATCCGGGAGTCAGACAGCGTTATCCGCGCCCATAGCGGGCAGGTGGTGGTGATTGGCGGGCTGATGCAGGATTCACTTAAGAATGAAGACGCCTCGGTACCCTTCCTGAGTGATCTGCCTTTGATTGGCGCCTTGTTCAAGCATGTGCGGAAGGTCAAGAAGAAAAGCGAGCTGGTGATTCTGCTCAAGCCTATTGTAGTGAAAGACGACACCCAGTGGGCCGATGCCATCAATCATTCAGAGCAAAGATTTGACAGCATCTATGGACATTAAGCGCATTCGGATCTGACAGGTAAATAAACCATGTATCTTGAACATTTTGGTTTGACCGAGCCGCCGTTTTCGCTGACACCGGATACGGGATATTTTTTTTCCTATGGGCATTATGCGGATGCCCTGAATACCCTTCTGGTGGCGTTAAAAACCGGTGAAGGTTTTATCAAGGTCACCGGCGAGGTGGGGACGGGAAAGACCCTGTTATGCCGCAAGCTGCTCAATACGCTGGATGACGGTTTTGTCAGCGCCTACATTCCCAACCCGATGCTGACCCCCTATGGCCTGTTGACGGCGGTAGCGGAAGAGTTGGGCGTCAGTATGCATCGGCATTACGGTCATCATCAGTTGCTGAAGATGATCGCCGGGCGATTGATTCAGTTTACGTCGGAGGGTAAACGTGTGGTGCTGTGCATGGATGAAGCCCAGGCCATGCCGATTGAAACCCTGGAAGCCCTGCGTTTGCTGACGAATCTGGAAACAGAAAAAAACAAGTTGCTACAGGTAGTGCTGTTTGCCCAGCCGGAACTGGACGATAAACTCAGGCGTCAGGAGATACGGCAACTGAAACAACGGATCACCTTTTCTTATACCCTTGCGCCCATCGACAGGGCAGGCATGGCGTCCTATGTGTCTCACCGGTTGATGACGGCCGGTTACCAGGGGGGGGAGCTGTTTTCATTAGCCGCGTTGCAGACGCTATACCGGGCGAGCCGGGGCGTTCCACGCCTGATTAATATTCTTTCTCACAAGGCCATGCTGGCCAGCTATGGCAAGGGCGATCGGCGGGTCACCCCGGTGCACATGCAAATGGCGGTAAAAGATACCGAGGATGCCCAGTTGCATCCGCATACGCGTCGGGATCTCATGCAGGGCGGGATTTGGGTGGCCGCCAGTCTGGCGCTGGCGGCGTTGGCGGGCTTGCTGGTACAAAGCGCCTGAGACGGGGGGTCGGCCATGAGTTTGATCAATCAGGTTCTTAAAGATCTGGAACAGCGGCGTGAAAAGCCCGTCTCGTCCGTGGACGGTTCCATTGTCACCATGCCGCGTTATATCGTGAGCAGGCGAGGCGATTCGTTTGTTGTCTACGTTTTTGGTGCAGTACTGATCATTTTATCGTTGCTGGTGGGCTTTCTGGTCTGGGATCGGCAGGCACAGGGAAGCCCTTCTCCAGCCGTCAAGGTGGTCGAGATCCCGGCGCCGGTTTCAGTACCGGCAGCCGCCTCAGCCGTTTCTGACCGGCCGAAAAATAGCCTGGCCAAAGCAAGCGTCGTATCCGTGGCGCCTCCCGCGTCCCTCCCGCCTGCCGTCGTAAAGAGAAAAAGACCAAAAACAACCGGGCGGGTGAACAAACCTGAAAAATCGCGAAAGATAAGCCTGAAAAGGCCACCGCGTCCTGCGGCAGGATCCGAAGTGAAGAGGCAGAGAGAAGGCGAAGCAGGGCGCGGGAGCATAGAGAAACAGCGGCTACCCTTGACGAAAAAACAAGTGACCGACCGGGCTTTTCAGCAAGGCTATGCGGCGCTACGCAAAGACCGGGTGCCACAGGCCGAGAAGTTCTTCCGCAAGGCGCTGGCAAGCAGCCCGGGGCATATCAAAGCAAGAGAAATGCTGGCGGGGATCTATATCAAGGTAGGGCGTTACGTAGAGGCGGCGCAGCTACTGAAGCGGGGTGTGGCGATCAATCCCGGACAGAGCATGTTCCGAAAACTGTATGCGCGGGTGTTGCTGGAGCAGGGTGCGCTGGATCAGGCGGTTGGCGTGTTGGAACGCAACCTGCCCCCCATCAGTCAGGACGTGGATTATTATGCCTTGCTGGCCGCCCTGTACCAGCGCCAGGGGCGGCATAAAAATGCAGTCGAGATCTATCGGGATCTGCTCAAACAAAATAGCAGGGTCGGCATCTGGTGGATCGGCATGGGTATTTCGCTGGAGAAACTGGGTGACAGCGAGGCGGCCCGCCAGGCCTATAAAAAGGCCCGCGCCAGCGGCACCCTGGCGGCGCAGATGATTCAGTACACCGACAACCGGCTGGCGGCGTTGAACGAGATCAGCTACCCGGATGAGTGAGTGCCTATCTTTTGTAACGGTTAATAAACACATCCCGGTTAATCGCGCTATTCCGTTATGTTGATCTCTATTCAAAAAGTATGATCTTGCCCTGTGGTTGCGGGTTGAGGGATGCGCTATACTTTACATTTTCCCGATTTTAGACTAAGTGTAGGGCAACGGGATTTCAGGGCGAGAAGAATACGGATAAGTGTGGGCAAGGTGGACAAATCAGGAAAAGTGATGGTTATTTCATGGACTATTGCTGTTATGGCGTTAATTAGCAGTTTCACGGTAATGGCGGGGCCATTGTCGGGAGCGGGAGATGGATCTGACTATCAGTATTCGCCGTTTAAAACGGGCGTGGTGTCTAACTACGCTGTCAACAGACAGGTTCCACTGCACTTTCAGTTGACGCATGATGTGGTTGACGGTCGCTGGAATGTGAAGAAGGATTTACTGCAACCTCATTTTTCCGGTGTGGCGATGCAGGACAAGTTGGCCAGCGAGGCAACAGGGTTGCGGCAGTACGATGCCGCCCTGTTGTTTCCGATGACGAAGAAAGGCATGAACTTTGATTTAGGGCTGAATATCCGCTTTATTGATGCGAATGCCGTTTTTTTCACAAATGGCCAGCAGCAACTCCATAATTTCCGTGAAGCTATTCCCATGTTTTATGCGGCGGCATTATTTAATTTGCCCTTCAAGGGCCTGTCGGCAGGTTTTGTTGGTCGTCACTCCGATTCCATGATCAATCCGAGCTTTGATTACAAAGCCCAACTGTCTTATGAATGGGTCGGCGGTTTGGGTCTGGAAGGCGGTTGGCAACACCAGCAGTACGCCAGTGACGAGATGAACCAGTTGCTGAGCAAGCCGGTTACAAAGGGCCTGTTTCTAGATCTGCATTTAAAATTCTGAGGAATTTTTTCCGGCCCTTTTCACTATCCGTTTCGGGATAGGGCGCGGGCAATCGCCCAGACTTCTACTTTCTCGACACCCTCCCGAAGGAATTCACAGGCCAGGGCGTTTACGGTATGGCCGCTGGTGATGACATCATCCACAAGAGCGATATGCCGGTAGTTCGGTGGCCGCTTAAGCCGAAAGGCCTGATGCAGGTTGGCGGCGCGGGAGGCCAGTTTCAGTTCGGTCTGCGGGCGGGTCTGGCGAACCCGCTGAACGAGATTTTTTTCCAGTCGAATGCCCAGTGAGCGGGCCAGGGGCCGGGCCAGTTCCAGGGCCTGATTGTAGCCCCGTTCGCGCAGGCGGGCCGGGTGCAGAGGCACGGGTACGATGCACTCGGGATACTGGCGCGGATTTTTCATAAGATGTTGAGTCAACAGGCCACTGAGCAGACGTGCATAGTGTAGTTGCTGGCGGAATTTCAGACCGGTGATCAAGGCGTCAAGGGGGGCGGCATAGATATAAGGGACCTGCGCCTGATGGCAGGGGGGCGGAGAACCCAGACACTGCCCGCAGAGTTGGGCATGGCGGGTATCAGGAAGGGGCAGTGCACAGCGGCGACAGGCCGATAAATTGTGTGGCAGGGCTTGTTCACAGGCGCTGCAAATTCCGAGACGGCCTGAATCTGATGTTCCACAGAGCAGGCAGGGAAAGATATTCAGCCTGATCGGGTTATTTTTTAGCCAGTTGTTTATTTTTGACCTCCCTGTCAGTTGACACCCACGCCACAGTACTTCTAGAATCCGGCATTTCTTTTCAGGATATCTCACCCTGAGTATATAACCCGGTACACCACAATGGAATCCAGAGCCTCGATCGATTTACCCCCTCTCACCTCAAAGGGCCATAAATTACGCCACGACTGGCAGGAAGAAGAAATCTCGGAGCTGTTCGAGCAGCCCTTCAACGATCTTCTGTACCAGGCGCAAAGCATCCATCGCCAGCATTTCGATCCCCACGAGGTGCAGATCAGTTCCCTGCTGAGTATCAAGACGGGCCGTTGTTCCGAGGACTGTGGCTACTGCCCGCAAAGCGCCCACCATGATGTCGAGTTGGAATCTGAACCCCTGATGCCGCTGGATGAGGTCGTCAAAGCCGCCAAAGCCGCCAAGGCCAAAGGCGCGAGCCGCTTTTGCATGGGTGCGGCCTGGCGTTCGCCGAAAGAGCGGGATCTCCAGCCGGTGATGGACATGGTCAAGGCGGTGAAGGCGCTCGACATGGATACCTGCATGACCCTGGGCATGTTGAGTCCTGAGCAGAGCCAACAACTGAAACAGGCCGGGCTGGACTATTACAACCATAACCTCGATACCTCGCCGGAATATTATAGTGAGGTGATTACGACTCGCACCTATCAGGACCGTCTCGATACCCTGCAGCATGTGCGCGATGCCGATATCAAGGTCTGTAGCGGCGGTATCCTGGGCATGGGTGAAAGCCGTCGTGACCGGGTGCGCCTGTTGCAACAGTTGACCAATCAGGAAAAACATCCCGAGAGTGTACCGATTAATTTATTAATCAAGGTGGAGGGTACGCCGTTGGAAAATGCGCCGGAACTGGATCCGTTTGAGTTTGTGCGCAGTATCGCCGTGGCGCGTATTCTCATGCCGCACTCCCAGGTGCGCCTGTCGGCCGGTCGTGAAAATATGAGTGATGAAATGCAGGCCCTGTGTTTTCTTGCCGGTGCCAATTCCATTTTCTATGGCGAGAAACTGCTGACGACCACTAATCCCTCTGCCGATGCCGATCGGCAACTGTTTGAGCGTCTTGGTATTCGAGCCGTTTGAACTTCTTCAGCCGTCATTCCCCGCAGCATGCAGCGATAAACGGTAGGATGGGTAGAACGAAGTGAAACCCATCGATACGCTATCACTGAGCGGGGGTGTAAAAAACATGATCTTCGAACGACTCCAGCAACAATTAGATAAACGCGAGCAGGCTCACCAGTATCGTCGTCGCCGAATCATGAGCACGCCCCAGGGCATCAAAGTTCGCATCGGTGGCCGCGAATATCTGAATTTTTGCAGTAACGACTACCTGGGGCTGGCGAACCATCCCGAACTAAAAAAAAGCTTCAAACAGGCGGTGGATCGTTACGGCGTGGGCAGCGGCTCGGCGCATTTGATCAACGGTCACTCGCATGAACATCATGCACTGGAAGAAGAACTGGCCGCCTTTACCGGGCGTCAACGGGCGTTGCTGTTCTCAACCGGCTATATGGCCAACCTCGGGCTGGTATCCACCTTACTGGGACGCAATGATACGCTGTTTGCCGACCGACTTAATCATGCCTCCTTAATTGACGCAGGGGTTTTGTCGCACGCTCGCGTGCAGCGTTATGCGCATAACGACATGGATGCACTGGGTGAAAAACTGGCACAGTGCGGCAGGGGCGAAAAACTGATCGTCAGCGAGGGCGTGTTCAGCATGGACGGCGACCTGGCGCCTGTGGCCGATATGGCGCAACTTGCAAGCGAACATGATGCGCTGCTGATGATCGATGATGCGCATGGCTTTGGTGTGCTGGGCAAAACCGGCGCCGGCAGTCTTGAACTGGCGGGGCTGGACGCTGTGGCCGTACCGGTATTGATGGGCACCTTGGGCAAGGCGCCGGGCAGCTTTGGCGCCTTCGTTGCTGGGGATGAGGTGTTGATAGAAGCCCTGATCAACCATGCCCGTAGTTATGTCTATACCACGGCTCTGCCACCGGCGGTGGCGGCCGCCACGCGTACCAGCCTGCGGTTATTGCAAACAGAAAGCTGGCGGCGGGAAAAGCTGGCGGCACTGGTGGATTACTGGAAACAGGGCGCGATGAAGTTGCAACTACCCTTGCTGAAGTCTGATACCGCTATTCAACCGCTGTTGCTGGGCAGTAGCGAAAAAGCCGTTCGAGTCAGTCGGCACCTTAAAGAACGGGGATTTTTGATCAGCGCCATTCGTCCGCCCACCGTCCCCAATGGTCAGGCCCGCCTGCGGATTACCTTCTGTGCGGAACATGAGCAGGCACATATTGACCGCCTGCTTGAGGTTCTGGATACGCTGTTCACGAAAGAGTCGATCCTAAAGGCAGCCGATGCCTGAATCCTTGTATGTCGATGTTAGGGGGCAGGGGCCGGATCTGCTGCTGTTACATGGCTGGGCGATGCACGGTGGCATCTGGCCAGCCTCCCTGCTGGCCGTACTGGAACAGGATTTTCGCCTGCATATTATTGATCTGCCCGGTCATGGCCGTAGTGCTCCTCTGACCGAGGCCTTTAGCCTGGACAGCGTGAGCAAGCTGCTTTATCAGTATGCCCGCAGCCGCCTGGATGGCCCGGCCTGTTGGCTGGGCTGGTCACTGGGTGGCATGCTGGCGGCAAATGTCGCCGTGCAGCATCCGCAGATCATCACAAGGCTGGTGCTGGTGTCATCCAGCCTGCGGTTTTGTAAAACAGAAAACTGGCCGCATGCTATGGATGTCACGGTACTGGAACTGTTTGCCGCCCAGTTGCGCCAGGATTATCGCGGTACCCTGTCGCGCTTTCTTGCCCTGCAATTCAAGGGCGACAGCCATGCGCGTGAAAGTCTTCGCGGTTTGCGCGAACAACTGTTTGCGCGTGGTGAACCTGATAGAAAAACATTGAATGAGGGACTGAAAATATTGCTGGACGATGATCTTCGCGGGCAGGCGAATAAAATATCTCAGCCGGTACAATTGATCGGTGGCGAGTCCGACAGCTTAACCCCGGCGGCAGCGTTGGAGGCACTGGCTCGCCAGTTTAGCCAGGCGAAGCTGTTCATTATTAAGGGTGCGGGTCATGCCCCGTTCATTTCTCACGCTGAAATTTTCCAGCAACAACTGATGCGCTTTGTTCATGTCCGACAAGATTAAAAATGATGGACGATCCGAACTGGATCCGGTACAGGTGCGCCGCAGTTTCGAACAGGCGGCCAGCGCCTACGATCAAGCTGCCGTGCTGCAACGAGAGGTGGCAAGCCGCCTGCTGGAACGACTGGACTATATTCGATTCAGGCCGGCGCGCATTCTTGATCTGGGCGCCGGTACCGGTTTTTGCCAGCAGTCTTTGGCCCAGCGCTACCCGGGAGCGGAAATCCATGCGCTGGATATCGCCCTGGCGATGCTCCTGCAGGCGCGAAAGAAAATCAGCTGGTTGCGCCGGTTGAAACAGCGCGATCATTTTATGAACGCGGATGTCAATGCACTCCCCTATGCTAATAGCAGTATGGATATGATCGTTTCCAATTTGACTTTGCAATGGTGCTCTGATCTGCGGGTGGTGTTCAGTGAATGCCAGCGGGTATTAAAGCCGGGTGGAATGTTGCTGTTTACGAACTTTGGTCCGAACACCTTAAAAGAGTTGCGTCACTGCTGGTCAGAAATCGACGACTATAGTCATGTTAATCAGTTTTCGGACATGCATGATGTTGGTGATACCCTCTTGCAGTCCGGATTTTCTGATCCTGTGGTGGATATGGAAATGATTACTGTTACCTATAAAAATGTCCGCAATGTTATGCAGGATCTAAAACAAATCGGGGCGCACAATGTCACCCGTGGCCGACACCGCGGTCTGACCGGAAAGGGGCATCTGCAACGGTTAGAACAGGCCTATGAGGCCTACCGACAGCAAGATCGTTTGCCGGTAAGCTATGAGGTCATCTATGGGTTGGCGTGGCGTCACGATAACAGCCCCGGTAAAAATAATCAGCCGGCTGAAATATATATTTCAACAGATATGATTAAAAAGTGAAAAAACACTGCGGTCTTTTTGTTACCGGAACCGACACCGAGGTCGGCAAAACCATTGTTAGCGTGGCGTTGCTTAATATGCTTAAACGGCAGGGCGTGAGCACGGCGGCGATGAAGCCGGTCGCCAGCGGGGCAACAAAAATAAACGATCACTTTATCAACGATGATGCCCTGAGTTTGCAGCAGGCTGCGAGTATTGATGCACCTTATGCGCAAGTTAATCCCTATGTTTTTTCTGAGGCTATCGCTCCCCATATCGCTGCTGCGCAGGCCGGGGTCGAAATTGATTTTGAAATGATAAAACAGTCATTCCAAAGTCTGGCAGGTCAGTCAGACTTTATTCTTGTGGAGGGCGTGGGCGGCTGGTTGGCGCCATTGAATCGGCAACAGACGGTAGCTGATCTGGCCATCGAGCTGGAACTGCCAGTGCTGCTGGTGGTGGGTTTGCGTCTGGGCTGTATTAATCATGCGTTATTGAGCGTCAGCGCGATCGAGCAAAGCGGTGCCATGCTGCAGGGCTGGATTGCTAATAAGGTGCAGGGAAATTACCCCTGTGTGGATGAAAATATCGACGCCATTGGCCAGCGACTCAATGCCCCCTTACTGGCAACGCTGGATTATCTCGACGATGTGGCCCGCGCTATGCTAGATATCAGGCTGGAACCACGCTGGATTTAGACTACTATTAAATTAAAGTAATTTCACTATATCACTGACAGGGACGCTGGTATGTCAAACCTTCCTGCTCCTGGGTCTGTAATTGGACCAGGCACAAATTTCATCTACTATTTATCCGTCCATTTTGGACAGATTCCAAAATTCAGGTATACTGTGGTTGTTTCCCCCTGTTTAAGGGGATTCAAAAAGGCCAGAGGGTGGCCTGTTGCCAAGTGCACAAATCTGTTTTCCAAAATAATAAATCGCCAACGTTCGGTGCCCGTAAATGCGCGTAATATCCCGGCATTTTTCTGGGCGATTAATTAACACAGGCGGTCAGTTTCATTCAGATTTTTGATACTCCAGCAACGACATTAATTTTCTCAACACAAAGAGGAGGCTACTCGTGGCAATCGCACAAGTAGAAGGAAAATATAACTTTGAGGTTGTGCGGTGGTTTACCGTTGCTGCGGTAATCTACCTTGTGGTGGGTACTTTGATCGGGGTTTATATTGCCTCGGAACTGGCCTGGCCGGTTCTGAATCTGAATATTGCTGAAATATCTTTTGGCCGGCTTCGTCCCCTGCATACCAACACCGTCATTTTCGCTTTTGGCGGCTGTGCGCTCATGGCCTCTGCTTTCTACACGGTGCAGCGCACCTGCGGGGTGCCCCTGTGGAGCAATCGCATGGCCTGGTTCACCTTCTGGGGCTGGAACCTGATCATTCTCTCCGCCGTGATCACCCTGCCGCTGGGGTTCACCCAGGGCAAAGAATACGCCGAGCTGGAATGGCCCATCGATCTGGCGATTGCCGTGGTCTGGCTGAGTTATTCCTTCAACTTCTTTATGACTATGATGAGGCGCAAAACCTCTCATATCTATGTTTCCAACTGGTTCTTTCTGGGCATGATGGTGATGATCACCTACCTGCATGTGGTGAACAGCCTGGCTATTCCGGTGAGTCTGTTCAAGTCCTACTCGGTGTTCTCCGGTGTGCAGGATGCCATGATCCAGTGGTGGTGGGGCCACAATGCAGTGGGGTTCTATCTGACGGCCGGTTTCCTCGGCATCATGTATTATTTTGTTCCCAAGCAGGCTAACCGGCCGATCTTTTCCTATCGTCTGTCCGTGGTTCACTTCTGGACGCTGATGTTCGGTTATGTCTGGCTGGGCGCCCACCATCTGCAATATACCGCCCTGCCGGACTGGACGGGTTCGCTGGCCGCCGCCGTTTCTCTGGCCATGATCATTCCTTCCTGGGGGGGCGCTATTAACGGCATGATGACGCTCTCCGGCGCCTGGGACAAACTGCGCACCGACTATGTGCTGCGTTTTTTGATCATCTCCCTGGCTTTCTACGCCATGGCCACCTTCGAAGGCCCGGTCATGTCGGTGAAAACTGTGAATGCCCTTTCCCATTACACCGACTGGACCATCGGCCACGTACACTCCGGCGCCCTGGGCTGGGTAGCCATGGTGGCCGCCGGTGCGCTGTATCACATGGTGGAACGCCTGTGGAATACGCGCATGTATTCCGCCAAGCTGGTGAATATGCACTTCTGGATGGCGACCATCGGCACGGTCATCTACATCACCGCCATGTGGGTATCCGGCATTATGCAAGGCCTGATGTGGCGTGACTATGATGCCTTTGGCGCCCTGACTTATACCTTTGCCGAATCGGTTGCGGCGGTCCATCCCTATTATGTCATGCGCGCGATAGGCGGCATGGTTTACTGGTCGGGTGGTGCGGTCATGCTCTATAACGTGGTGATGACCATTCGCACGGCCAGCGCCCGGCGCGGCGCCACTCTTGCAACGGCTAACGCCTGATTAAGGGGGTACAAAAACAATGGCAGATAAATACTATTCAACAAAACTGCAGGACAAGGTCGAGCGTAGCGGCCTGCTCATGCTGTTAATGCTTATGGTGCTGTTGTCCATTGGCGGGCTGGTGGAAATCGTTCCTCTCTTTTATCTGAAGGGCACGATGGAATATAACAAGCATCCTGAAATTCTCTGGCAACGCAAACCCGGCGAAAGTATGGATGACTGGAAAGCCGGTGATGGCATTCGGCCCTACAAACCACTGGAGCTGATGGGCCGCATGGTCTATATCCGTGAAGGCTGTTATTTGTGCCACTCGCAGATGATCCGTCCTTTCCGTGACGAGAAGGAACGCTATGGGCATTATTCGCTGGCGGCCGAATCCATGTACGATCACCCCTTCCAGTGGGGTTCAAAACGCACCGGGCCGGATCTGGCGCGCGTGGGTGGCAAGTATTCCAATGAATGGCATCGGCGACACTTGCACGCACCGCGTTCGGTGGTACCGGAATCGGTGATGCCAAACTATCCCTGGCTGGAGAAAAATACCATCGATCCGAATGAAACCGTTGCCACTATGAAAGCCATGAGGATAGTTGGGGTACCTTACACCGATGCAGATATTGCAACGGCTGCCGCCAAGGTCAAAGGCAAGACAGAACAGGATGCTGTCATTGCCTTTTTGCAGGTGCTGGGCACGATGGTTCGGTTTGACGACAGCATTGATTATCGTGAATAGTCTCAGGGAATATTTCAGCACCGACTGGGCGGCAATGACCCTGCACGACTGGATCGGCATGATCATGACGGTAAGCGTATTTATTATCATGCTGGTTGCCTACGTACTGATTTTTCACCCGAAAAACAGGGAAAACCTGGAAGCCCAGCGTTATATCCTGTTTGATGATGATCGTCTGGATCCGGAGGAAAAGAAATGAGTGAAAAAAAAGATCCATACAGCGTACCGACTACAGGACATGTGTGGGACGGGACACTGGCTGAGCTATTGAACCAGCCGCCGAGGTGGTGGTGGATTGGCCTGCATGCGAGCTGGATGTTCATCCTGGTTTACACTTTAATTTATCCTTCCTGGCCCCTGCTGCATGGTCATTTCAAGGGCTTGATCGGCTGGACTTCAATCAAGGAATATAAGCAAGATATGCAGGAGATCAAGGCTGTCCGCGCCAAATATGAGAACAGGCTAAAGGGCCTGTCGGTAGCGGCGATTCTGGCTAATAACGAGCTAAGCGAGTATGCCGTAGATTCCGCCAAGGTGCTGTTTGGCGACAACTGTGCCGCCTGTCATGGTGCCGGCGGCTCCGGTAATCCAGGGTTTCCGGTGCTGGCCGATGATGACTGGCTTTACGGCGGTAGTATCGGCACCATTGAGCAGAGTATTACCCATGGCCGTCGCGGCATGATGCCGAAGATGGGCGGGATGAAGCTTACTAATGCGGAAATCGACAAGCTGGCCAGCGCCATCGTTGCCGGCAAGGTGACTAAAGAACCGTTATATATGCAGAAAGGCTGTGTCGGTTGCCATACGCCAAGCGGCAAAGGCATGGCAGCATTGGGGTCGGCCAATCTGATGGACAGTATTTGGCGCTTTGCACCGGGCACGAAAGAAAGTGTTACCTATACCATTACGCACGGGGTCAACGATCCCTCTGATCCCAGGACTCGCAATGCTGAAATGCCCAAGTTTGGCGGCAGTAAGCTGTCAAAGACCGACATCGAGAAACTGGCGGTCTATGTCTACAAGCTGGGTGGCGGTCAATAATCGGGATCTGTCTGCAAATGTCCGTATTAAACGTCGAGTCGCAAAGAATAAAATGTTATTAACAAACGATTAAAGTCATATTATCTCCGCGTCAGAAATGTCAGTGCCACTGCCTCTGGCCGGTTGAAGAAATGCACTGATTTTTTTGCCATACCGTTTAGCTGCTCTGCTGTTTTCAGTAGCGCGTATGGGAGCGAACCTTGAGTAAAGATGAGAACGGCGTTGAAAGCGCAATCTATGAAGAACTGGGTGCATGGCATGTCAATACCGGCGAGAAGACCATTCACGCCAAGCGTATGCCGGGACGTTTTCGTAAGCTAAAGAACATTAGTTCGTTGGTCTGGCTGATTTATTTTTTCGGTCCCTACCTGCGCTTTGGTGATCGTCAGGCGATTCTGCTGGATATTCCCCATCGCCAGTTTCACTTCTATGATATTACCATTCTGCCTCAGGATGTCTGGATCCTGTCTCTGGTGCTGCTTTTCTTCGCCATTCTGCTGGCGGTTGTTACGTCCATGCTTGGCCGGGTCTTTTGCGGCTATTTTTGTTTTCAGACTATCTGGACCGATGCCTTCACCTGGATAGAGGAAAAGCTGGAAGGCAAGCCTGCTGCACGGCGCAAACTGGATCAGAGTCCCTGGACGCCGCACAAATTCCGCCTGCGTGCAACGAAGTATTTTTTCTGGCTATTGATTTCAGTGTTTACGGGGATCAGTTTTGTCGCCTGGTTTACCGATGCGCGGCAGTTATGGTGGGATCTGCTCACCTTGCAGGCAGGAACTACGCCAGTGGTCGTCATCGGCCTGTTTACCGCCGGGACTTTTCTTCTTGCCGGTTTCATGCGTGAACAGGTTTGTTTCTGGCTCTGTCCCTATGCGCGTATTCAGGGTGTGATGTATGACAGTGAAACCATCCTGCCGACCTATGATGCCAGGCGTGGTGAACCTCGCGGGCGCCTGAAAAAAGACGGGACGTCGAAAGATCAGGGTGACTGCATCATGTGCAACCAGTGCGTGGTGGTTTGTCCGACCGGTGTTGATATCCGCGAAGGCCAGCAGGAGGGCTGCATCACCTGTGGCCTGTGTCTGGATGCCTGTGATTCAGTCATGGATCAGATTGGAAAACCACACGGACTGATTCGCTATGCCTCGCTGGATGACACCCTGGGCAAACGTGATATTCCGCTGTACAAGCGTCCCCGTGTGCTGGTGTATTTCAGCATCATGCTGATTGCGCTAAGCGGTATTCTCTATGGTCTGACGCATCTGGGATCACTGGAACTCAGAGTGCTGCACGAACGTCAGCCGCTGTTTGTGCTGGAAAGTGACAACAGCATCCAGAATAAATACGTACTCAAGCTGCTTAACAAGACCGACCGGGAGGCACAAGTGAAGCTGTCGGTAGCGGGTCCCGAAGGGATGCGGGTCAAGGGTGTGGACGAGCTCCTGACCTTGCGTGAAGGGGGAATAACGGCACACACTGTTTTCATCAGGATCCCGAAAAAGAGCCTGCATAAGACACGCATAACAGTCACGTTCAGGGCAGAAATGATCGGTAAGGATGCCATAGCGGAATACGAAAGCATGTTTTTCAGCCCCGGCTGAACAGAGCACTACTGATAATGACGACAGGAGCGAGAATGATGAATAGCAAAGCCATTTCACAGTCGAATAAAGAGGGATTGCATAACCCCTGGGTACTGGGTTGGATTGCACTGGTGACAGTCGTGCTGCTGGTGAATGCCGTCATGATAACGCTGGCTATAGTAACGAATTCAGGCCTGGTCGAGGAAGACTATTATGAAAAAGGCCAGGATCTGGAGCGGAACTTCATCAAAGAGCGGGACGCGCGCCACGCGCTGGGATGGAGCTTCAAACTGGATGTGCCGGAAAAACTGGTACTTGGACAGGCACAGACACTGCGCTTCAACGTGGTTGACCGGCGGGGTCTCGCGGTGGATGATCTGGACGTTGAAATGCAGGCCTACCGGCCTTCTGACGCCGATGCTGACTTCAGGTTAACGATGCGAGCGTTTGCACCCGGTCAGTATCAGGCCCGGGCCGTATTTCCTCTTAAGGGCGTTTGGGATGTGAAACTGAAAGTCAGCCAGGCGGGTGAAAGTTATGATCTGATCACCCAGCGTATATTCGTCAAGCCTCAGTGAGCAGAGCACGCGCATGAGTGACGGCGCGCAGGTGGCTTGCACCTGTTTTCACTGCGGCCTGCCGTTGTCAGAACGAAATAATTTTACTGCCCGGCTGGACGGTGCGCAACGGCGCTTCTGTTGTTTCGGTTGTGAGTCGGTATGCCAGGCCATTTTTAACGCCGGTCTTGAAGGCTTTTACCAGCGTACACCCGAAGGCCGCCTGTTAGCGCCGCCGCCGCAACCGCCGGGCGACCTTAAGCTCTATGATCTCGACGAAGTGCAGGCCGAGTTTGTGCCGGAACTGGCGGAAATACGTGATATTCATCTGCTGGTCGAGGGCATTCACTGCGCCGCCTGTGTCTGGCTGATTGAACGCAGCCTGGCGCCCCTGGACGGCGTGCTGACGGCCAACGTCAATCTCAGTGGCCGCCGCCTGCATCTTCGCTGGGACAACCGGCGCATTTTCCTTTCTCAGGTTTTGCAGCGCCTGGCTGACATCGGCTACCGCGCCGCACCCTACGATCCCGAGGCCGCCGAAGGCGCACTGAAACAGGAGAACCGCGCCCTGCTGTTTCGTATGGCCTTTGCCGGGTTTACCATGATGAACCTGCTGTGGGTTTCCATCGCGCTTTACAGCGGTGCGGACAAGGGCGAGTTTCGAGGTCTGTTTTACTGGGTCGGTTTCTCACTGGCGACGCCGACGCTGTTCTATTCCGGCTGGCCTTTTCTAAAAGGCGCCTGGAGCGGTCTGCGCCAATGGCGTCTGGGCATGGACTTGCCCATCGCCATTGGCGCCACGTCTACCTGGCTATACTCGGTGTATATCACCCTGAATCCCACAGCAACCGGCGAAGTGTACTACGACACGGTCGTCAATTTTCTGTTTATTCTCCTGGTGGGGCGGCATCTGGAATCTCTCTCCAAACGCCACGCGGTGGCCTCCACCCAACGCCTGCTGAATCTGCAACCGCGTGTCGCCAGTGTACTGCGTGAGGGAGAGGAGCAGATTGTCCCTGTGCGCTCAGTCAAAATGGGGGAACGGGTGCTGATCAAACCCGGCGCCAGTGTTCCCGTTGATGGCTGTGTCGTGGAGGGCCAGAGCACCGTAGATGAAAGCATGTTGAGTGGCGAATCGCAGCCACTCAAAAAACAACCCGGCGATCAGGTGTCCGCCGGTACCGTGAATAGGCAGGGCGCGCTGACGGTTGAGGTGCAGAGCACTCTGCGTAATACGGCACTGGGACGCATTATTAGCCTGGTGGAAGAAGCCCAGGCTTCGAAGGCGCCTATACAGTGCCTGACGGATCGCATTGTGCCGTGGTTTGTGGCGGCAACTCTGTTGCTGGCGACGCTAACCTTTGCCTACTGGCTGCAGCAGGATTTTGAACAAGCCTTGATGGCGGCAACATCGGTATTGATCATAACCTGCCCCTGCGCCTTCGGACTGGCAACGCCCATGGCTATTGCGGTGGCCTCCGGGCTGGGCGCACGTCATGGCATCCTGGTAAAAAATGGTGAAGTGCTGGAGACGCTTTCTTCCATTACGCACTTTGTTTTCGACAAGACCGGCACCCTGACGGAGGGTCGCATGAGTGTCAGCACGGTGCTTACCGTGAAGGGGCTTGGGCGTGATGAGGTGTTAGCGCATGTCGCCATTCTGGAGCGCCACTCGGAGCACAGTATTGCTAACGCTATTATTCGGGAATCGGAACAGGCTGGGTTGAGGCCGGATCAGGGACAGCTCACGCATTTTCACAATGAGCCGGGTTATGGCGTGTCTGGCCAGGTCGATGGGTTACCGGTGGATTGCGGCACCCCTGCGTGGCTGGAGAAACACTCCGTCACACCTGATTCGGAACTGCTTGCCCGGGCGCAGGACTATGAAGCACAGGGCATGAGTTGTGTCCATGTGGCACAGGCAGGCAGGCACGTTGCCGTTATTGTTATCGCCGATCGCCTGCGTGCAGAGGCAAAGCCCCTCCTGGACGCACTGCGGCAAGAGGGAATCAACACGACCTTATTAAGCGGTGACAGGCAGCGCGTTGCCAACGCCATTGCTCAGGAACTGGGTGGCATGAACGTGATGGCCGAGGTTCTGCCAGAGGACAAGGATGCCATGATCAAGGCGTTGCAGGCGCAGGGCGAACGCGTGGCGATGGTGGGGGATGGAGTGAATGATGCTCCGGCGCTGATACGTGCCGATGTAGGGATCGCGCTGGGTTCCGGCACCGATGTTTCGATGGATAGCGCAGATCTAATATTAATGCAGGATGATCTTGAAAAAATAAGTCTGGCAGTAAAATTGTCACGGCGTACCCTGAAAACCATTCACCAGAATATCGCCATTTCCTTTGCCTATAATAGTATTATGGTGCCGCTGGCCATGATGAGTTTCATCACCCCCCTGGTTGCCGCGATATCCATGCCGGTCAGCTCCCTGCTGGTCATTGGCAATGCTGCACGCATTCGTACTTTATTTAATCACGTTGGGCATACTTCCCCGCAGCTTGCTGCGAGGTATTTTATTAAAGAGAATTAAAAGGCAACATTATGGACGTTATTTACACGCTGATTCCGGGGATGATTTTTCTCGGCCTGATCACGGTTGGCATCCTGATCTGGGCGGTAAAAAAAGGCCAGTATGAAGATATGGATGGCGAAGCCAACCGTATTCTCATGGATGACGATGATCCGTTGCTGCCTGAAAACCAAAAAACAGATCGGCGCAACTGGCCGGATGCCGACGAGGATAATGGAGTCAGTGATAAAGGATAATTATTTCGTAAGCGTGCCTGTTACAGGTGATATGATCTGGATAATGTGGAACTCCTACACGCGCCCCTGGCCATTGTTTACCGCCTTGTAAAATAGCCTGATGTTAGATGCCGAAGCCCGTAATGATAGGGCATTATTTAAGCTGTGAAGGAAATACAAACAGGGCTGTAAAAAAAGAGTGCGCTATGTCGTTCACGCACCAGTCTGACCAGGGCGATAGAGGAGCTTCGAGATACCGTCCCTCGCACAAGGGTAAAACCCTTCATTGTTCGAGATAGGAACCCGATATTTCATAGGCTTCGATAATGTGTAAACACCCTCC